>JAABUN010000074.1_pt1 | contig 217130 bp, 198 predicted proteins | sample 5559311 | NCBI WGS metagenome assembly JAABUN01 (sample SAMN10711877, study PRJNA513370) | rock metagenome | isolation source: Antarctica rocks | place: Antarctica: Victoria Land, Siegfried Peak sud | reverse complement strand
TGGCGGAAAGGGTGGGATTCGAACCCACGGAACCCTTTTGGAGTTCACTACATTTCCAATGTAGCCAATTCAACCGCTCTTGCACCCTTCCAAAAAAATAATGACGAATTAAAAATTACGAGATTTTCTATTAAATCTAAAATCGAGATGGCGGAGAGGGTGGGATTTGAACCCACGGTGCCGTTTCCGGCACTCCGATTTTCGAGACCGGTGCACTAAGCCACTATGCGACCTCTCCGCAATTAAATGTAAAACGGAAAATCTTAAAAACTATCTTCCGTTTTTGATTTTGAAATTTGACGCTTTTGCCGGAAAAAGTCTTGAATTAATTTCTGACATTCGTCAGCCAAAACACCCGTCGTAATTTCTATTCGATGATTCAAAGAACCGGAATCGCAGAGCCGGAAAACGCTTTTGACCGCTCCGAATCTCGTATCGAACGCGCCGAAAACCAGACGTTTGATTCGAGCGTTAACCAATGCTCCGGCGCACATCGCGCAAGGTTCAATAGTCGTATAAAGAATTGTATCAGTCAACCGATAGTTGCCGATTTTAGACGCCGCCTCGCGCAAAACTAAAATCTCGGCGTGCGCCGTCGGGTCGCTGTCGATTATCGTCCGGTTTCCGGCGGCTGCTAAAAGAAAACCGTTTTTACCGACAAGACACGCGCCGACCGGAACTTCGCCGATGCCGCCCGCATTTTCGGCGGCAGACAAAGCCGTCTTCATCCAAAATTCGTCTGTCTCAAACATCGGAAAAATGTTAGTTCAATACAAAAGCAAACAAAAAATATAAGTTTATGAAATTCGGCTGTCAAGTCTCGTTAGCGGTCAGCAATCGGCAGACAATAATCAGTTACCGGAAAAATCTGATTTAACCGACCGCTGTTTCACCGTTTATCTTGCATCGAAACATTGAAGATGATAAAAATTGTAGTTGGTAAATGCTCGCCGCCTAACAATATTCTTGCCAAAAAGTTATGAAAAACCAAGTTCGGTTTGACAGAGATTTCACTTCTCAAGACACCGAAGAAAAGACGACAACCGAAAACGGACATTCAGACTTTTTATCGCTCGCCGAAGAAGTTCGCGCCCGCAGTGAAAAACCGAAAAACACGCCGCTCTCTTTGCCGCAAAAACTCGCGCCCGCCGAATTTAACACGGCGCTCGTCCATTTTTATCGCGGCGAAGTTCAGCGCTCGAACGTCTGGCGCAGCCGACTGGATGCGACGACGAACTGGGCTGTAATTACGGCGGGCGCGACGCTTTCGTTCGTTTTCAGCTCGCCCGACAACCCGCATTTCGCCATTCCGATAAACTCGATTCTGGTTTCGATTTTTCTGTTTATGGAAGCGCGCCGCTACCGTTATTACGAAGTCTGGGCAAACTGCGTGCGCGTTCTCGAAACCGGATATTTCGCGCCGATGTTGTCTCACCAGGCGATTCCGCCCGACAAGGAATGGGCTGAACACATCTCGGCTGATTTGATTACGCCGCATTTTACAATCAGCGAATGGGAAGCCGTCGGCAGGCGTCTTCGCAGCAATTACATCTGGATTTTCGTTCTGCTGGCGTTAAGCTGGACGCTGAAAATTTATATTCACCCGTTTCCGATTGTCGCTACAGACCCGAAAGTTAATCTGCTGGATTTATTTTTACAGCGCGCTTCTGTCGGACTCGCGCCCGGCTGGTTCGTTATTTTATGCGGCGCGATTTTTAACGGTCTGATGTTTTTCATCGCCTTCGGAACTCTGAAATTAAAAGACGCGTCGAGCGAAGTTCTGCCGCTCGAAAGTTTTGAATGGCATCCGTTAAAGCAGGTTTCGAGTTGGGCGGAAACAAATCTGAAACGCGGCAACCCGATTCGCCGCGCCAAAAAAGCCCGCCACCGCGTCCGCTCAATTCACGCGACGGAAGCGCCGAACGTCAAATAATTTTCATTTTTTGAGAATTTAGTTTTGCAAACGGTTATTTGGAAGATAATCGTTTGTTTGCTATTTTTTTCTATAGATTTACAAATTAAACAAAATTTGCGGGAGAAAAAATTATGTCGATTGAACTTGACGAACGCGGTCGCGCTCTGGAAAACGAGTATTTTCATCAGCGAGAGCGCGAATTGATTGAAAAAATGAAATCGAAACTGGCTGGCGAATCAAAAACGGCTTCGGATTTCGATTGCCCGAAGTGCGACGGCAAACTTGTCGAAACCGATTATGAAAACATCAAAATGGACGTTTGCAGCAATTGCCACGGCGTCTGGCTCGACGCCGGCGAACTGGCGCAAATTACACATAAAGACGAAGACGGCGGCTGGTTCAGACGCATCTTCAAATAAAAATTTTATGAACGCGAACAATCTCAAAAATTTTCGTTTGTTTTTATGCTCGGCTTTGCTTTTGTGCTTTTCCGTTTTTGCCGACGGACAGCAAATCAAACCGGCAATCGTAAAAACGCCCGTCGATGTTCAGACAAACACGCTTGAGCGGACATTTCAATTAAAAAGCAAACTGATGCGGCGTGATATGCCGTATCGCGTCGTATTGCCGTCCAATTACGAAAATTCAAATGAAAAAACTTTTTATCCGGTCATTTATCTGCTGCACGGTTTGACCGGACATTTCGACAACTGGACGGACAAAACGAAATTGAAGGATTATGCCCGAAATTACAATTACATAATCGTTACGCCCGAAGGCAGCAATGGCTGGTATACCGACAGCGCGACAGTTGCAAACGACAAATACGAAAGTTATATCGTCGAAGAATTAATTCCCGAAATCGAGAAAAACTTTCGCGCCGAAAAGAAACGCGAAAGCCGCGCCGTCGCCGGTTTGTCGATGGGCGGCTACGGTTCAATCAAATTCGGTTTAAAATACCCGGAAAAATTCGCGCTCGTCGGTTCGTTCAGCGGCGCTCTGCAAGCCGCATCGCTGACTGACAAACTGCTCGGCAACGGTTGGAAAGCCTTAACCGATTCGATTATGAGCGTCTACGGCGCGGAAAACTCCACAACGCGCGCCGCCAACGACGTTTTCCGAATCGTCCGCGAAATGCCCGCCGGAAAAAACAAAACTCTGCCGTTCATCTACCTCGATTGCGGAACTGAAGACGGTTTAATCGGCACAAACCGCGAATTTTCGAGTTTACTTCTGGAAAAGAAAATTCCGCACGAATTCCGGCAGCTTCCGGGCGTTCACAACTGGGTTTTCTGGAATTCGCAAATCGAAGAGTTTCTCGAATTAAGCACAAAATTTATAAAATAAGGATTTCTCAAATTTATATAAAAAAACGTATTAGTCGGAGCGCGGGCATCCTGCCCGCTCTTTAACGCGTTTCGCATTTGAGAAAAGTTTAGTAAATTCCAAACTTGAATGTAATCGCGGCGGTTATCGCGTTAAAAACGCTCAATGCGGGCAGGATGCCCGCGCGTCCCGGTAAAAATAATAAAATGTTAAATTTCGCCGTCGAAACAGCCCGCGAAGCCGGACAAATTCTGCTCGAAAAATTCGGGCGCAAAATCGTCGTTCATAAAAAAGGCGATATAAATCTCGTAACCGAAGCCGATTTCGCGTCGGAAAAGCACATCATCGAGCGCATAAAATCGCATTATCCAAAACATTCGATTTTAGCCGAAGAATCGGGAGCGTCTGATAACGTCAGCGATGAAAAAAGTGATGATAAATGGAAATGGATAATCGACCCGCTCGACGGCACGACGAATTTCGCGCACGGTTATCCGTGCTGGTGCGTTACGATTGCCGTCGAACACAACGGCGAAATTGTTCTCGGCGTAACCTTTGACCCGACCAGAAACGAGCTTTTCGCCGCCGAAAAAGGACGCGGCGCGACATTAAACGGCAGAAAAATTCAGGTTTCCGACACCGCGAAATTAAAAGACGCGCTGCTTTGCACCGGTTTTCCTTACGATGTAGCGGAACGTGAAAATTTCGCCCGTCATTTTACCGGTTTCGTTCAAAACGCGCGCGGAATCAGGCGCGACGGCTCGGCGGCAATCGATATGGCGTATGTCGCTTGCGGGCGTTTCGACGGTTTCTGGGAAGAAGGATTGCAGCCGTGGGACGTTGCCGCCGGTGTTTTGCTGGTCGAAGAAGCGGGCGGGCGCGTTTCCTATTACGACGATTCGCCGTTCAGCATTTACGCGCCGCCGATTTGTGCCGACAACGGTTTGATTCACCGGGAAATGCTCGACGTACTGCGTTAGAATCACGACGTTTAATTTTCCGCCGTTTCTGACTTGTCTTTGCCGTGTGATAACCTAATCGGGCAAAAACTAAGATTTAATAATTTACAAATAGTTTAAAAGATTTGAATTCAGGCTTTTAATCAAAAATCCGAAACGCAAAATCTAAAATCGAAATGAGTTGGTTCAGCCGAAACAAACCGAAGCTCGAAGAGCAGAACGACGAGGAAAAACGCGTAAAAACCGAAGGAATTTTCGTTAAATGTCCCGAATGCGAAGCGTCGCTCTACAAACGCGAATTGAAAGAATCTTTTCAGGTCTGCACGCATTGCGATTATCATTTTCGTCTCGACGCCAGAAGTCGCCTTGATTCGATATTCGACGACGGCGATTATAAAAAACTCGACGAAGAAATAACCAGCGCCGACCCGCTCGAATTTGTCGATACGAAACCGTATATCGAAAGAATCGAACAGGCGAAAAGAGCTTCCGGTCTGCCCGAAGCGATTGTTACCGGCGAAGGCAAAATCGGCGGTCATCTCACATACGCGGGCGCGATGGATATGAGTTTTATCGGCGGTTCGATGGGTTCGGCTGTCGGCGAAAAAATCACGCGCATTATCGAGCGCGCCATCGAACATCGCGGCGCGGTAATAATTTTCGCGGCGTCCGGCGGCGCTCGTATGCAGGAAGGAACGCTCAGTTTGATGCAGATGGCGAAAATTTCCGCCGCGCTCGCGCAGCTGCACGACGCTCGTCTGCCTTATATTTCCGTTTTGACCGACCCGACGACCGGCGGCGTAACCGCCAGTTTTGCGATGCTCGGCGACGTAATTATCGGCGAGCCGAAAGCGCTAATCGGTTTTGCCGGACCGCGCGTCATCGAACAGACGATTCGCCAGAAATTGCCGAAAGGTTTTCAGCGTTCGGAATTTCTTCTCGAACACGGAATGCTCGATATGGTAGTTGACCGCCGGAAGATGCGCGAGACGATAATTCGACTTTTAAACTTTATGATGAACACGGAAATAAAAGTCGATAATAGATTTACGGGAAATTTTTAATGAGCGAAACGGAAACCGGCAGATTTTTCACCGGGAACGCGGACATCCTGTCCGCCTCGAACGCGTTTTAGTGTTCGCAAAAGTTTAGATAAAAATCGACGTTGAATTTTACGGAGCGTTTTTAGATTGCTGGCGCAATCTTTGCGGGCAGGATGCCCGCGCTCCCGGTTTATTAATGAATTTCCAGGATTCACTTTCTTATCTGCTCAAGCTCGGCAACGAAGTTTCCTCTATGAAACTCGGTTTGGAAAACATCGGAAAACTGCTCGCCGCGCTCCGAAATCCCGAAAAAAAATATTTGAAAGTTCAGGTTGCCGGAACAAACGGCAAGGGTTCGACGTGCGCCTTTCTCGAATCGATTTGTCTTTCCGCCCGTATAAAAACCGGTCTTTACACGTCGCCGCATTTAATTTCAATTACCGAAAGAATTAAAATAAACGGCGAGGAAATCAGTGAAAACGCGTTTGCCGAATACGCGACGAAAATTAAAGACGTTTCCGAACAATTGGTTTTGGAGAAAAAACTGGAAACGGTTCCGACGTTTTTCGAGCAGGTAACGGCAATCGCGTTATACGCTTTTGCCGAAGCGAAAATCGAGCTGGCGATTTTAGAAACCGGTCTGGGCGGAAGATTCGATGCGACGACTGCCGCAAATGCCGAAATCGCGGCGATTACGCCGATTGATTTTGACCACCAACAATTTTTAGGCGATACATTGACGGAAATTGCCGGCGAGAAGGCGGCAATTATTCGCGTCGATACAAAAGTAATTTACGCGCCTCAGAAAAGCGAAGTCGAGCGGGTTATTTTAGAAAAATGCCGCAAAACGGGCGTTATACCGGAAATTACAGACTCAGAAATTCAAATTAAAAAACAATTCGACGAATCGGGTTTTCCGTTTTTAATCGCCGATTTTACGACTGAAAATGAAACTTACACGGATGTGATTTTGGGTTTGAACGGCAGACACCAATTTATAAACGCTTCTTTGGCAATAAATATTTCAGAAATATTAAAAGAATTCGGATTCGATATATCAAAAAACGACGTTTCGGCTGGATTGGCAAAAGCCGTTCATCGCGGACGGCTCGAATTTTATGAAAATATACTGTTTGACGGCGCGCACAACGTCGCCGGAGCAGCAGCATTGCGGGAATATCTCGATGAATTCGCGGGTCAGCCGGTTACGCTGATTTTCGGCGCGATGAAAGATAAGGATTTAAAGGAAATTGCAGAAATTCTGTTTCCGAAAGCGACGAATATAATTTTTACCGAACCCGATAATTCGCGCTCGGTTGAAACCGCCGAATTGATAAAATATCTGCCTGAAACGTTCGATTTAAAAAATGTATTTCAATCGAAAACAGCGGAAGAAGCGTTAAATATCGCAACAACGAATTTCGCCGTCGAAACTTTAATTTGCGTTACCGGTTCGCTTTATCTGGTCGGAGAAATACGGAAATTATTGATGCAAACGGACGCGTCGCGATTTGTCGTTTAAAAGTTTTGCGATTATCGTATTTGGTAACACATTAAATTTGAAGTCCGCAATTTATAATCTAAATCAATGTATAAATTAGTTTTAATCAGACACGGCGAAAGCCAATGGAACAGGGAAAATCGTTTTACCGGCTGGAAAGATGTCGATTTGACGGAAAAGGGACGCGAGGAAGCGAAAACGGCGGCGCAACTGTTGAAAGCAGAAGGCTTTTCCTTTGATTTGGCTTACACTTCCATTCTGAAACGCGCGATTCGCACGCTCTGGATAATTCTCGACGAAATGGATTTGATGTGGATACCGGAGATGAAAACCTGGCGGTTGAACGAGCGGCATTACGGCGCTCTGCAAGGTTTGAATAAAGCTGAAACCGCCGCCAAATATGGAGAAGAACAAGTTTTGCTGTGGCGTAGAAGTTATAATACGCCGCCGCCGGAAATGGACTTGAACGACGAGCGATACGAAGGGAAAAAAGCGTGTTACGGCGGTTTGGGCGCGGGCGAATTTCCGCAGACCGAATGTCTGGACGATACGGTAAAACGAGTCGTGCCGTATTTCGAGCGGGAAATCGTGCCGCAAATCAAAGCCGGAAAACAAATTATCGTTGCCGCGCACGGAAATTCTCTGCGCGCGCTGGTTAAATATCTGGACAATATCGCGGACGAAGAAATCGTTCAATTGAATATTCCGACGGGAATTCCGCTGGTTTACGAACTGGACGAAAATCTCAAACCGATTAAAAATTATTATTTAGGCGACGCCGACGAGATTGCGCAAGCTCAGAAAAACGTTGCTAATCAGGGAAAAGCAAAATAGACAATGATTTAAGAAATTGGAAAACACAAGGAAAAACGCTTTTCTTTTCAATTTTTATCTTTCGCTTTTACCTTTTTATGATGTGGCAGAAAATAGTTTTTTTTCTATTAATTTTAATTTGTCTGACGCCGCTGGTTTCGCCGCCGATTGCGCTTGTTTTGGGTTTGATTTTCGCTTTTACCGTCGCCAATCCGTATCCGAAACAAACGAGTAAAACGACAAAGATTTTACTTCAGGCGTCGGTTGTTCTGCTCGGTTTCGGAATGAATTTGTATGAAGTGGTCAAAGCCGGAAAAAGCGGATTTTTTTTTACCGTTGCGACAATTTTCGGAACGCTCGCGCTCGGTTTTCTGGTCGGCAGAGTTCTTAAAGTAAAAGATAAAACGTCGAATCTGATTTCGGCGGGAACGGCGATTTGCGGCGGCAGCGCGATTGCGGCGGTTGCGCCGGTAATTGACGCCGACAGCGAGGAAATTTCGGTTTCTCTCGGAACGGTTTTTATACTTAATTCAATCGCGCTCTTTATTTTTCCTTTAATCGGGCATTATCTGAATCTTTCGCAGAATCAATTCGGCATCTGGGCGGCGATTGCCATACACGATACGAGTTCGGTGGTCGGCGCGGCGGCGAAATACGGCGACGAGGCTTTGCAAATCGCTACGACGGTTAAACTTACGCGCGCGCTCTGGATTGCGCCGGTCGCGCTTTTATTTTCGTTTTTCTACCGCAATAAAAAAACGAAAATCGCCGTTCCTTATTTTATTTTTTTCTTTCTGCTGGCAACAATTCTCAGAACTTACGCGCCCGAAAACTTTCCCGCCATCATTTTTGAATGGCTCGTTAAGCTGGCAAAAATCGGTTTGACCGTAACACTTTTTTTAATCGGCGCGAGCTTGTCGAGAGAAGTTTTGCAAAAAGTCGGCATACGCCCGCTTTTTCAAGGCGTTATACTTTGGATTGTCATCTCGGTAATTTCGCTGTGGGCGGTTTTGACGATTTTGTAGATTTGTTGTAATCGGGCAAGTTTTTCATCATAATAAAATTTACAGGCAGAAAATAAAATTTAATAAAAGCATTTTTCACTCATTTGAGACAGAAAAAAGTTTGCGTTTTTAATCGATAATGGAAAGAGAAAATAATGTTCAGAGCGTAAAAACGAAGGCGGAGATGCGCGGCGTCATCAATCCGAGTCTGGTGCGCGGCATCGCGTTTGTGGTCATTACGCTTTCGCTGGTCGTCTGCACGGTTTTGTGTATTCTGGCGATTTGGCAGTTCACCGAATCGGACGCCGTGTGGCGCGCGATTGCGACTTTTATAGTGGTCAGCGTGGCGACCGGCGTTTTTACGTTCGTCAACGAAAGATTGGGTTAAATTTGTTTGGCAATGCCCGAAAATTTTCAATTCAAAATCGAAGAAACAGTAAAAAAAGCGCGTCTCGACAAATTTTTATTCGGACAGATAACGACTCACAGTAAAATATATTTGAGCAATCTGATTGGTAAAGGCGAGTGCCGCGTCAACGGCGCCGCCGGATTAGCCGGTTATCATTTGAAAAAAGACGATGTTGTCGAAATTGCGTTCGATTTGTCCGCCGTAACTTCGATGAAGCCCGAAGCGATTTCTTTGAAAGTCGTTTTTGAAGACGACGCGCTAATCGTTATCGATAAACCGGCGGAAATGCTCGTTCATCCGACGCTGGGACAAAAAAACGGAACGCTTCTAAACGCGCTTTCATATTATTTGAATAAAGATTTAATAAATTCTCAGGCTGAAACAAAACAAAATTACTCGAAGTTTATTCGACCGGGCTTGGTTCACCGTCTCGACCGGCAGACTTCCGGCTTAATGGTAATTGCCAAAACGCCCGAATCCTTAAGTTTTTTATCGAATCATTTTCAGAGAAAAATAGTTAAAAAGAAATATATCGCTGTTGTCGAAGGAGAAATATCCGAAGATTCTGGAACTATCGGCGAGCTAATCGGATATTTTGAGGAACAAAAAAGCTGGAATGTTAAGGCTGACGGCAAAACGGCGGAAACTAAATTTCAGGTTCTCAAAAGATTTTCCGGCAAAACCGTTTTGGAACTCGAACCCGTAACCGGACGAACAAACCAACTACGAATTCATTGCGCTTATATCGGACATCCGATAATCGGCGACGAGCGATACAACGGACGGAAATTCTCGCGCCTCTGTCTTCACGCTCAAAAACTGGGTTTTTATCATCCGTCAACAAATATCTGGACTGAATTTGCAATTGAGATTCCGACTGAATTAAAACAACTCGCCGAAAGTCAAGACTTGTAAAAGCTGCCGAAAAAACTTCGTTAATCCGGCAATTTCAAATTGAATTATTTAAGAAAATTATGTCCATTTATGAAAATTTTCAGCCTACAAATTTTGATAAAATAAAAACCTACGAACTCGCTTCGCGCCCGAGCAAAGTTACGGTCAATGAATTTTCAAAACCGATTCAGGCAGACGATTCTTTAAAGGATTTTCTCGATAAACTGCCGAATATACTGGCGATTAAGTCTTTCAGAGAAATTGCATATCGAATCCGCCGGGCGAAAGAATTACAAAAACCGATAATCTGGGGAATCGGCGGACACGTCGTCAAAACCGGACTCGCGCCCGTTATTATCGATTTAATGAAAAAAGGTTTTGTTACGGCAATCGCCGCAAACGGCTCGGTGCTGGTTCACGATACGGAAATCGCCGTCGCCGGTTTTACCAGCGAAGATGTCGATGCGACGCTCGGCGCGGGAGATTTCGGCGCGGCAAAGGAAACGGGCGAGATTTTAAATTCGTCGGCGAAATACGGAATGACTGCCGGAATCGGGCTTGGAGAAGCGATGGGCAAAACGCTTTTGGACAAATCGCCGGCAAACGTCGATGTTTCGCTTTTGTGTCGGGCTTATAAATGCAAAGTTCCGTTTACGGCGCATCTGGCAATCGGCGCGGACATCGGACATTTTCACCGGTCGAGCGACGGCGCGGCGCTCGGCGCGACTTCGCACACGGACTTTCGGCTGTTTTGTTCGATTATCAAAGAATTAAACGGCGGCGGAGTTTACCTTAATATCGGTTCGGCGGTTATGCTGCCGGAAATTTTCCTGAAAGCATTCACGGTCGCGCGTAATTTGGGTTTTACGATTGAGGATTTCACGACCGCCAATTTTGATTTTATTCAAAGCTACCGCCCGAACACGAACGTCGTTCGTCGTCCGACGGCAAACGGCGCTGGACGCGGATTTTCTATCACCGGACATCACGAATTTACGATTCCGCTGCTGGCGGCGCATATACTTTGCGAATAAATCGGTTTTGAAAAAGAAAAACTCCGCCGAAATCTCGACGGAGTTTTTTTATTTTTGTTGAAAAGCGCTGTTTAACGATAAATATGCTCGCCTTTGTTAGAGCGCCAATCGTTTTCAAAATAATCGGCGTCTTCGTCCGAACGCGGAGTAACACCCATTACAACGCCGCCGTTTTTGACGCCTTCTTCATATTCGCGCGCGCGGTCTTCAGGAATTCCCGAACCGACAAGCGCGCCGACCAATCCGCCGGTCAAACCGCCCGCGCCCGCGCCCGCTAATGCTGCTGCTAATGGTCCGGCGATGATTAAGCCGACGCCCGGCAGAAGAACGCTCGTTCCGATTGCGGCGATTCCGCCGATGATTGCGCCGAGTGTTCCGCCGATTGCCGAACCCGTTCCCGCGCCTTCGAGCGCTTTGCTGCCCAGAGCGGAATCGTTGTTATCGCCTGAAAACCAGGAATCACGGGTTTGGTCGGTCATCATCAGATTAACGTCGTCTTTTGAATAACCGCGGCTGATTGCCGAATTGTATGCTCGCTCCGCGCTGTCTCGGTCTCGAAACATTCCGGTTAAAACCCGATTTTGCGATTGTCTTGCAGCGCCTTCGCTCGCCTGCATTTCGCCTTCGCGCTCGACCGATGTGTTTCCGGTAACGGCACCGTAAGCATCCTTTACGTTTCCCTCAACTCTTTCACCTAAACTCGAGGCTTCTTCTTTAAATGTTCCTTCGTTATTCATAATAATCTCCTTAACCAAAATTTAGAAAATCCAGCTCGAAAGCATAATTTTCGACAGAGCAACAGACGTGCCAATAAATTTATAATTCAGCAATTACAGGCAGTTGAGGCGCGTCCGAAGAAAAATCTAAAAAATACAAATAAAAAGCGCTTTTAAATATGCGCGGTTTTCAAACACCGGACTTGATGTTGTTCGTCTGTATTCAAGACAAATATTTTCGGTAAAAATTCACAAATCAAGTTAATAAACTTCATCAATTATAAATTATCCGACCAGTTCATTTTTGAAAATCTGCTTTCCGTCCAGTATCCTTTGAACAATTCGATTTTCGGCAAATCTTTATTTTGCAAAACAATACTGACGACATCGTAGCGAAATTCGACCGAATTTAAATGAAAAATCTTGCGATACATTCTGGCTGTTCGGATAATCTGACGCTGCTTTCTTAAATTGACGGCAGCCAGCGGCGAAGAAAATTCATCGGACGAGCGCGTTTTTACTTCGATAAAACACAGAATGTTTTTGTCGTAGGCAATCAAATCAATCTCGCCGGTAACAATCGTGCCGCGAAGATTTCTCCCGACCGGAATCTTAAAATTTGCCGCAGCCAGCCTGTAAAAATTTCGGTCGAGAAATTCAGCCGCCATTTTCTCGCCCAATCGCCCGACCAGGCTTGAATTTGTTTCCGGCAAATGATTATCTTCTATATTAAGGGAAAAAATATCAGGCATTTTTATTGTATTTATTTAAGTGAAAAATTATGTTGAATAATACTCGAACGGCGAAACTTCCGGCAACAATTTTTATTATTCACCTTTGTTTGCTGACGGCTGTCTGTCAATCGAAACAAACAAAGCAAAATAATAATCCGGTTAAAAGCGGCGAGCCTCAAATTACGAATTCCGATAAACCTAAAACGTATCAAATAAAACCGGCGGATTTGCCGAAGCCGTTTGCCGACGAAAGCGCCAGCCGCAGCTCCCGAATCGTTTCGCAGCCGGCGAACGCCAAACTTTCCGTGCCGAAAGGCTTTAAGGTAAATGTTTTTGCCGAAGGCGATTTTAAGAATCCGCGCTGGATGACGCTTGCGCCGAACGGCGACGTTTTTCTTGCCGACGCGCGCGCCAATTCGATTATTATTCTGCGCGACGCCGATAAAGACGGCGCGGCGGAAGAAAGATTCACGTTTGCCGAAAATCTTCGACAGCCGTTCGGAATGGCTTTTAACGGCGATTGGTTTTACGTCGCAAATACCGATTCGGTCGTGCGTTTCAAATACAAAAACGGGCAGACGAAAGCCGAAGGCGCGCCCGAAAAACTTATTAACCTGACCGAAGGCGGCTACAACCAGCACTGGACGCGCAATATAATTTTCTCGCCTGACGGCAAAAAACTTTTCGTGTCAATCGGTTCGAGCGGCAACGTCGATGTGGAAAAGGACGAGCGCCGCGCCGGAATCAGCGAATATAACCCGGACGGCGGCGGCTACCGGCTGTATGCTTCGGGCTTGAGAAATCCAATCGGGCTGGCGTTCAATCCGGTTACAAAACAACTCTGGACGGCTGTCAACGAGCGCGACGGTTTGGGCGACGACCTCGTTCCCGATTTCGTAACGTCGGTCAGAGACGGCGGATTTTACGGTTTCCCGTATTCGTATATCGGGCAAAACGAAGAACCGCGCCGCAAAGGTGAAAATCCCGAATTAGTAAAAAAAGCAATCGTGCCGGACGTTTTAATAACGTCGCATTCAGCCGCGCTCGGCTTGGTTTTCTACGACGGCAAAATGTTTCCGAAAGAATATCAGGGCGACGCGTTCGTCGCGCTTCACGGCTCCTGGAATCGTGAGAAATTGACCGGCTACAAAGTTATTCGCATACGTTTTAAGGACGGAAAGCTCGTCGATAACGCCTACGAAGATTTTCTGACCGGCTGGCTGCCCGACGAAAACAGCAGCGAAGTTTGGGGCAGACCCGTCGGCTTGCTCGTCAACGCCGACGGCTCGCTGCTGATTTGCGACGACGGCGCGAAAAAAGTCTGGCGCGTTAGCTTTCAAAATTAACTCGAACCGATTTTCTCGATTATCGGCGCGGAAATAATAATAGGACTTTCTCACCTCGGAGCGCGGGCATCTTGCCCGCAAAGATTGCGCGAGCAATCTAAAGACGCGTCTAATCAGGATTCGACGCGGAAGTTTAGCCCGGCGGTTTGGAGACGCTCCGGCGTGTTTAAGAGCGGGCAGGATGCCCGCGCTCCGGCAAAGACGTTTCTCAAACTTGAGAAAGTCCTGAATAAAATAAATTTCAGCCGGTAAATTTGCCCGATAAATCGAATGAAAAAAGCCATAAAAATATTTGTAATTGCCTTATTTGCAGTATTTATCATTCTTCAATTTATACGTCCCGCGCGAAATAATCCGGCGGTAATCGAAGCCGAAACTTTGGAATCGGCAGCCGCAGTTCCCGAAGATGTCGAGGCGATTTTAACGCGTTCGTGCAGCGATTGTCATACGAATAAAACAGTTTATCCGTGGTATTCAAACATTTCGCCGTTTAATCGGTTTTTAGCAGGACATATCGACGAAGGACGACGCGAGCTTAATTTTTCGGTTTGGAACACATACGAAAAACGCCGCAAAAATCGCAAATTGGATGCGGTTTGCGAACAGATAACAGATAGAGAAATGCCGCTGCCTTCATATTTATGGATTCACAGAGACGCCGAACTTTCCGACGAAGACATAAAAGTTCTGTGCGATTGGACGCTTGCCGAAAAAGCGAAAATAGCGCGGACACAGTAATTTACAAAACTTATGGAAAACCGTTCGTTTCCCGAAAACATCGAAAGGCTGTTAAAATTCCTGCTCGTAATCTGCATTTAAAACGGAGAAAAACGATGAATTTCTTTTCCGGGAAAACTAAAATTTTAATAATTCTGATTTTCGGTGTTTCGTGCGTTTTCAAAAACGAAGCTGTCAGCCAGACGATTAAGAAGAACACGTCTGAAAATTCTCCAATCTTAAAAGTCGCGGACGCGAACGAAGAAGCGCTCGGAGTGTTAAATTTTGTTAACGCGGAACGCGCCAAACTCGGATTAACTCAATTGTTGTGGGACGACGAGGTAGCAAAAATCGCGGCTGAATATTCCGCGAAAATGGCGCGTGAAAATTTTTTCAGCCATTTTGATTCCAAAGGCGAAAGCGTTTTGCAGCGCGCGAAATCGGCGCGGCTGAAACACTACAGCAAAATCGGGGAAAACCTTTTCTCCGTCGACCCGATTGACGACTTTGATTCTTTCGCCGTCAAAAACTGGATGGAATCGCCGGCGCACCGGGAAAATATTCTCGACGGCGAATGGACGACGACCGGAATCGGCATCGCTCGCGCAAAAGACGGAGAGATTTTTATAACAGAAGTTTTTATTAAACGTTAATTATCGACAAATTAAATAATTTTACGGGACGGCTTTTTCGATTAAGCCGTCCTTTTTTGCCTGAAGGCGCGGCAAACAGGTTCATAAACTTGCCGCCTTTTCCATCGAAGTTGATTTGTGGCAAAATAAAATTTATGTCTCTTCTGAAGATTGTTAATTATCCGGCTCCGGTTTTGCTTACGATTGGAGAGCCGGTTGAAGATTTCAGCGACGAGCTGAAAAACTTTGTCGAAGATATGTTCGAGACGATGTATGCGGCAAAAGGCGTCGGGCTTGCCGCGCCGCAAGTCGGTGAATCCAAAAGACTTTTCGTAATGGATTGTTCGGGCGGCGAAGACCGTGCGCAGAAAACCGCGATTATAAATCCCGAAATTCTGCACGTCGAAGGCGAGCAGACCGGCGACGAAGGTTGTTTGTCATTTCCCGGAATTTATATGCCGGTTACGAGAAATTTCCGCGCCGTCATCCGCGCGCAGGACGTTTCGGGAAACTGGTTTGAACTCGACGGCGAAGAATTAACCGCCCGCTGCATACTGCACGAAACCGACCATTGCGACGGCATAGTTTTTCTCGACCGAATGACGATTTTGAAACGCGAAATGGCGAAGCGTAAGATTAAGCGATTGCAGAAGACGGGAAAATGGGATTAATTTATGCCGCCGAAAATTCGTGAATTGATTGCCGAATTAGAACCAGACGGTTTTACGAATCGCGGATGCGGATAAAGGAAATGTGGAATCAATAGTAGAGAGCCGTATCGGCGAGCGCCGCGTCGGAGCGCGGGCATCCTGCCCGCTAATCGAGCGCGAAGGCGCGAATAAACGCCCGAATTAAATTCAAACTTGAATTTAGTTAAACGCTTCCCGAACGCTCAAGGCGCGTTCAAGAGCGGGCAGGATGCCCGCGCTCCCGGTAAAAGGCGCTTTTATTTTCTACTGTTGATTGGCATAGGAAGTTGGAGCGGCTTTGAATGAGATAAAAAGCAAATGAGAAAAGAATCCGACCTTTATAAAAAAATCGTGTATTGGAGCGACGAAGATAATTGTTTTTGAAGCTGCTTGAAATTAAAAACTATTATGTATGTTCCCGCATTTTTATTTGAAGTAACGGACAAAATGCCGTCTATTGCATATATGTATGTGAGCGGTTTGATTTTGGCATTGCTGGTTTTCGCCGCGACATATTTTCACCGTCAAGTCGGCTTGATTGTTTTGATATTTGTCGGATTTTTATGCGTTCGGGATATTGAAACGCCCGATATTGTTAATACGGCAATCAAGGAAGCCGGTCAAAACTATATCAATCACTGGTATTTTTCGAGCCGTATAACTTTTGTTTTGTCGGTGATATTATTTTTTACGGCGATTATTTTGAAGCGGGAAATAAAGCGGAGACGCGAACTCAAATAAGACGAAAATAAAATTATGCAAACACAAAAAAGTTTAGACGAATTTAAGAACGAACCGTTCACCGATTTTACGAAAGCCGAAAATGCGGAAGCGATGAAAGCGGCGATTAAGCAGGTGAGAAGCGAGCTTGGGCGCGAATATGCGGTTATTATAAACGGCGAAAAGATTACGCTTGAAAAGAAATTCGAGAGCATCAATCCGGCGGAGAAATCGCAAATTGTCGGCGTGTTTTCAGACGCCGACGCGGATGCCGAAAATCTTGTAACGAAAGCGATTGACGCGGCGACCGAAGCGTTTAAGAGCTGGCGCAATGTTGCGGCTGACGCGCGCGCCGAATATCTTTTCAAAGCGGCGAAAATTGTCCGCGACAGAAAGCATTATTTTTCGGCGTGGATGATTTTCGAGACGGGCAAAACCTGGGCGGAAGCCGACGGCGATACAGCCGAAGCAATTGATTTTCTTGAGTTTTACGGGCGCGAAATGCTGCGCTGGGCGGGCGACCAGCCGGTAACGAAACTCGAAGGCGAAGATAACCGCTTTGAATACGTTCCGCTCGGCGTCGGCGCGATTATTCCGCCGTGGAATTTTCCGCTGGCGATTATGTGCGGAATGACGATGAGCGCGGTTGTAACGGGAAATACTACCGTTTTGAAGCCTTCGCCGGACGCGCCGACGATTGCTTACAAATTTATCGAAGTTCTGGAAGAAATCGGCTTGCCGAAAGGCGTCGTCAATTTTCTTGCCGGAAGCGGCGCGGCGGTCGGCGAGCAGCTTGTTCAAAGTCCGAAAACCAGATTCGTTTCTTTTACAGGTTCAAAAACCGTCGGTCTGCATATTTACGAAGAAGCGTCGAAAACGCGCGACGGGCAGAACTGGATGAAACGTGTCGTCGCCGAAATGGGCGGCAAAGACGCGATTGTTGTTGACGCGGAGGCTGATTTGGATTCGGCGGCGCAAGGCGTGGTTTCGGCGTCGTTCAGTTTTCAAGGTCAGAAATGTTCGGCTTGCTCGCGTCTGATTGTGGACGAAAAAGTTCACGATGAATTGATGGAAAAAATTCTCGAACAGACGCGCAAATTGAAAATCGGCTTGCCGACCGAAGCGGATACGAATATAACTGCCGTTATCAATCAAAAATCGTTTGACAACGCGACGAAGATGATAAAAAAAGGCGTCGAAGAAGGCGGAAAACTCGTCATCGGCGGAAGCGGCGACAACTCGAACGGTTTTTATATCGAGCCGACGATTATCGACGACGTAAAACCCGGCGCGACAATTGAACAGCAGGAAATTTTCGCGCCCGTTCTGGCTGTGATAAAAGCAAGAGATTTCGACCACGCTCTGGAAATCGCCAACGATACGCAATACGGTTTGACCGGCGCGGTTTATTCGGAAAATGAGGAAAAACTCGAAAAAGCCAGACGCGAGTTTCACGTCGGCAATCTTTATTTGAACCGCAAATGCACGGGCGCGCTGGTCGGCGTTCACCCGTTCGGCGGTTTTAATATGTCGGGAACAGACTCGAAAGCCGGCGGGCGCGAATATCTTTTGCAGTTTATGCAGGGCAAATCAATCGCGCGGAAGATTTCGGCAAACAAGCGCGACGACAGCCCGGAAGTTTCAAGCGCGGGCGACACGACGGCAAAAGGTTTTTGATTAAAAAATAACCGTTACATTTTACATTATGCGCATCGTTTTTATGGGAACGCCGCTGGCGGCAGTTCCGAGCCTTGAAAAACTTCTGAGCGACGGACACCGAATCGCCGCCGTCTGGACGCAGCCCGACCGTCCGGCGGGACGCGGCAATCATCTGAAAATGCCGCCGGTTAAAGAGTTCGCGCTGGAAAATAATCTGACGGTTTATCAGCCGTCGAAAATAAAAACGGCTGAAAGTTTCGAGCTTTTTCAATCGCACAACGCCGATGTTGCGGTTGTCGTCGCTTACGGGCGCATTTTGCCGGAAACTTATTTACAATCCTTCCCAAAAGGCGCGATTAACGTTCATTTTTCGCTTCTGCCGAAATATCGCGGCGCAGCGCCGGTTAATTGGGCAATCGTCAACGGCGAGAGCGTAACCGGCATCACGACAATGAAAATGGCTGCCGGATTAGACACCGGCGATATTTTGCTGCAAAGCGAAACGGCGATTGACCCGGAAGAAAACGCGATAGATTTGATGGCGCGTCTCTCGTTTGAAGGCGCGAATCTGTTAAGCGAGACTTTGAAAAAGTTAGACGAAATAAACCCGAAGAAACAAAACGACGGCGAAGCCAGCTACGCGCCCGTGATGGTTAAAGAAGAAGGCAGAATAAATTGGGAATCGAGAGCGGCGACGATAAAAAATCACGTTCGCGGATTTCAGCCGTTTCCGACCTCGTTCACTAATTATCGAGATAAAAAATTAACCGTCTGGAAAGCCGAAGTAGCGGCGAATTACGAACTACCGGTTACGAATTACGAATTCGGACGAATTTTGCAGGCGAAAGGCGACGAGCTGGTTGTCGCGTGCGGAAATGAAACGGCGCTGAGGATTCTCGAACTTCAAATCGAAGGTAAAAAAAGAATGAAGGCGCGCGATTTTCTGAACGGCGTAAAAATTCAATCGGGCGAAATTTTCGGTTAAATTAAATTGAAATGCAAAGCGCGGACAAGTCTCAAAAAAATCCCAAAATGAATAAAGTTTCGCCCGCCCGCCTTGCCGCTTTTGAAATACTGCGAAAAATCGAAAAGGAAAAAGCCTTTTCTTCCGTTTTGCTGCCGCAGCGGGAAGAAAAACTTTCGCCGCCCAACCGCGCGCTGTGTCATCAATTGACGCTCGGCGTTTTGCGCCGCAAACTTTATCTCGACCGCGTTATTCAATCGTTCAGCAAATCAAACATCGAAAAATTTGATTTGGAAATTCTGATTTCACTGCGAATCGGACTTTTCCAGCTTTTGTTTCTCGATAAAATTCCCGACTTTTCGGCAATAAATGAATCGGTAAATCTGGCGCATCTGGCGAAAAAGCGCTCGGCGACCGGATTGGTCAACGCGCTTTTACGCCGGGCGACGCGCGAGAAAAATTTCAGGTTTGAATTTGCAGATGAGGTCGAACGCGTTTCGGTCGAAACATCGCATCCGCGCTGGCTGATTGAACATTGGGCGCGATTCTTCGGTTTTGAAAAAACGGAAAAACTGGCGCGGGCGAATAACGAAACGCCGCCGCTGTCTTTTCGTTTGACGGGCAAAAGCGATGAGCGAACAATCGAAACGCTGCGCAAATTAAATCTGGACATCACCGAATCGGAAATCGCGGCGGGCGCTTTTCGGGTTGGAAAACCGAATGAAATGCTGTTTGCGTTCGCCGCCGAAGGCAGAATTTATTTTCAGGAAGAATCTTCTCAACTGGTCGGCGAAACGGTCAATCTTCAAGATAACGAAACGTTTTTCGATGTCTGCGCCGCGCCGGGCAGCAAGTTTACGCAAATCTGCGGCGGTTCAAATTTCAAAGCTCAGGATTTTGATGATAAACACACAAAGCGCATCGCCGTCGCCGGAGATTTACACGAACATCGTTTGAGATTTTTGCGCGAATCGGCAGAAAATCAGGGTTTGGAACAAATAAATTTAGTCGCCTGCGACGCGGAAAAACAATTGCCGTTTGCCGACGGCGCATTCGACTGCGTTCTGCTCGACGCGCCGTGTTCGGGAACGGGAACAATCCGGCACAATCCCGAAATCAGATATTTTTTGACCGAAAAAGACTTTCTCGAATTACAGGCGAAACAACTTGCCATTCTGCAAAACGCATCAAAGATGCTGAAATCAGGCGGGCGCGTCGTTTATTCGACCTGCTCGCTCGAACGGCAGGAAAACGAAGCGGTTATCGAGCGGTTTTTAGAATCGAATTTGGAATTTGAAAAAGCTGTTCCGCAATTAAAATCAAAATTCTTAACCGCCGAATCTTTTGCCAGAACATTCCCGGACAGAGACGCGACCGACGGATTTTTTATCGCCGTTTTGAAGAAAAAATAAAGTTTTGATAAGGTTTGAATGTAATTTTTTGTCCGCGTTTCGGTGAAAATGTTAGACTTCTCTTTTATTTTCCGCATTAAATAATTCAAAACAAATGAGTTTTATAAAAAAAAGCGCTTCCGCGTTTAGTAAATTACTGGTGGTAACGGCTTTGGCGGCAACGTTTGCATTCGGCTTAATCGGCGTTGTTTTTATGTCGCTTCAGGGAAATGAAATAAAAGTTCCCGAAATCGTCGGCAAAGATTTAGCCGCCAGCGAAAAGGAACTCGCCGACCTCGGTCTGAAAATAAAAAGACGCGCCGACCGTTACAGCAACGAGAAGCCGAACACGATTTTAGAACAGCTGCCGAAAGCCGGCGACACGGTTAAAACCGGACAGATGATTCTTGTCGTTACCAGTAAAACCAATCCCGAAGGCGAAGAAGCGCCCGCGACGATAAAGAAATCGACCGACGAAGACGACACCGAAAAAATCGAAGAGCTGATTTCCGACAAACCGAAAAAGTCTAATAAAACAAACACGGGCGTCAATTCAAACAAAAAGAAAACCTCGACGACCAGAGACGTTATAGGCAATTCTTCGGACGATTCAAATTCGTCGAATTCAAATTCAGACAGTAAAAATTCAAACGATAATTCGTCGAAGGATAATAAAAACACCGCGAACGATTCAAATAAAACGGCGAATCCGGCGGAGACGAAAAAACCGAATACCGAAACGAAACCGACGCCTGCCAAAACGCCTGTGAAACCGGCGGCGACCGGCGATTTGAAACCCAAAAAAACTCCGTAAAGCTGGAGTTTAAGCAACGGAAAGTTTCGTTTTCGCAACTAAAGCTAAAAGTTAAGGTCAGCGCGGAAAATATCTAAAATATAAATGTTTGAAATAGCTCCTTCAATCTTGTCGTCGAACTTCACCAGACTGGCGGAAGAAATTCGGGCGGTTGAATCGGGCGGCGCGACGATTCTGCACGTCGATGTGATGGACGGGCATTTCGTGCCGAATATTACAATCGGTCTGCCGGTTGTCGAATCGATTCGCAAAACTACGGATTTAACTATCGACGCGCATTTAATGATTGAACAGCCGAATCGCTACGCCGCCAAGTTTGTCGAAGCGGGCGCGGATATGGTTTCGGTTCACATCGAAGCCGACCGGCATCTTCAGCGGACTTTAACGGCGATTCGGGAAGCGGGCGGAAAATCGGGAATCGCGATAAATCCGGCAACGCCGCTGGTCGCGCTCGAAGAAGCGCTTCCATATGCCGATTATGTCGTGTTGATGTCGGTTAATCCCGGCTTCGGCGGGCAGAAATTTATTCCGACGATGATTGATAAACTGCGCCGCCTTCGCCGGATGATTGACGAGCGAAATCTTCCGACCCGAATCGAAATCGACGGCGGCGTCGGCGCGGACAATATCGCGCAAATTGTCGAATCGGGCGCTGAGATTGTCGTCGCCGGTTCAGCCGTTTTCGGCGCTGGAAAACCGGCGGAAGCGGTTAAAAATTTGATTGATAAGGCAACCGTCTGGATTTAAATTCGAGCAGTGTCTATAACGCAAAATAGAATTATAATTCAAGAAAAGTTTCTCCGATTTTTGGCAGTCGCGTTCTCCATTATTTAAAAGAGGTAATTATGTTTTTCAGCAGGATAAAGGCAGTAGTTTTAAGTTTAATGATTGTCATCGGTTTTGCCGGCGCGTCTTTCGCCCAGCAAAATCGAAACGGCGACGGCACACCCGCGCAGCGCATAGAAGTTATGAGTCAAAAACTGACTTCGCTGAAGCGTTCGGTGAGCGGCGCGGTTTCGGCTTTTAAAGATGACGGCTCGGATAAAAAGTCTAAAAAAGACGATAAAAACTCTTTGGAAACACCGATTAGCCGTCTGAAAAGCCTTGAAAAGGAATCTTCGAGGCTGCAATCGGAAGTAACGGGACTGCGCGGGAAAATCGATCGCTCGGAAAAATATGAAATCAGTGAAATCGACCAGCTCGAAGCGTCGGTTTCCGATTTGCAGACGCGCGTCGATAAGACTCTGACCGAAACGGCGAGCGCCCGCGTCAATCCCGAATCCGTAACCGGACAGGCGCGCGAGAAAAAAAAGAAAAGTAAGTTTCTCGGCATTTTCGGCGGCGGAACAGACGAATACGAAGAATTAATCGGCACGGTAACGCCCGGACGCGACAAGGAATTGTTCATCGTCGCAACCCGCGAGGTGAGAAAAAACAATTACGATGTCGGGCGGCTTTTATTTCAAACCATTATCACGACTTACCCCGATTCGTCGTATCTGCCGATGGCGAAACTGGCAATTGCCGATTCGTTTTTCCTCGAAGGCTCGACCAGCGCGCTTATTCAAGCCGTTCAGGGCTATCAGGACTGGCTGACGTTTTTCCCGACGCATCCGCTCGCCGACCGCGTTTTATTGAAAATCGCCGAATCTGAAATGCGTCAAATCGGCTTGCCCGACCGCGATTCGACCAATGCCCGCCGCGCCGAACAGCGTCTCCGCGCCCTGCTTGAAAAATATCCGAATACGATTCTGCGAAAAGACGCCGAACAGCGTTTGACCGAAGTTCAGGACAATCTCGGACTGCACAATCTCTATATCGCCAATTATTATTACGGAATGTCGGTTGACCAGAAAAAGGGCGGACTCAAAGGCGCGCAGTCTCGCTACCGTGAAATTCTCGCCAAATATCCGAATTTCACCTTTATGGACGAAGCGCTTTACCGTCTGGCGGTTACTTATCTTGTCGAAGAGGAAACCGACCAGGCGGCGAAACATTTTCAGCAGTTGGTGCGCGATTATCCGAACAGCGATTATGTCGAAAAGTCGAAAGAACAGCTTCAGATAATCGGCGCGACCATTCCCGAATCGAATCCCGAAAGAAAGACGGTTTTGCCGCCGGAAAAGAAATCGTTTTTCGCCAACTTTAAAAACGAGCTTTTCGGAATCTATCCGCTGACCATCGATAAAGACGGAGTTTTGATGACCGACAATTTCGACAAAACAAAATTCGAGCTGATTGACCAGATTATCGCCAACGAAGGCGATATTTCCGCCGCGCAGATTCCGAAGTCTCTGACGACGGTTATCAAACAAACCGAACAGCCGCAAAAATAAATTCGGGCGCGGGCTGGAAAAATTATGAACGGGAATTTGACGGAAAGCCGCGCAGAGCTTGATAAACGCTATAGAACGACGGCAATCATTTATTTCGGACAGTTATTTACAGCGATAGTTTTAATAACGGCTGGCTGGTTTCTGGTCGAACCTTCAAACGATTCAGCAGACCCGAACTCATTGATGCCGTTGTGGATAGCCGTTATTTTCATCGCCGCCGGAACATTTGTTCTGCGCCGGGCGCTGACAAATCGGGAAAGATTAAAAGAGACGAAATTATTAAAGGGCAATTCGGGGCTTTTGGCGAAACTGCAAACCAACGCGATTATTTTAGGCTCGCTGGCTGAAATAATCGCTCTTATCGGTTTTGTCATAGCTCATTCGACCGGCGCGAAAGCCGATATGCTGCGCGCCGGTCTGGTTTCTCTGATTGTTTTCTTTATAAATTTTCCGCGCAAATCGGTGTGGCAAAAAATTATCGCGAATCTGGAAAAGGTTTAAAGGAATTTTGTAAATGAAGATAAAGATTGTTGTGTTCGGTCTCGCCGTGTTTTGTTCGCCCGCCGTTTTTGCACAGACGAACCTCTCGCCCGCGCCGAAACCGTTCGATACGAGAAAACCGGCGGAAACCGTCGCCAATCAGCCGAACCAGACGGAAATTTCCCGCCGAAAGCGTCAGCAGGCATACACTAAATTATTGGAAGGACAGCGATTATTGTGGGCGATGAGGCGTGGTCGCCAGTCGTCGCCGACGACAAACGATGCGCAGCTTGCCAGAGAATCTTTTCAAACCGCTGTAAATTTCGACCCGACATTAGCCGAAGCATATACGGCTCTGGCGGAACTGACGTTAAACTCGCCGCCGAATAATATAGACGAAGCGATACTGCTGGCAAATATCGCCGTAAAAATAAATCCCGATAACTTCGGCGGTCATATTCTTTTAGGACGGCTCTACACAATCAAAAGCGGCTTCAACCGCGAAAATTTAAACAGTGCTTTTACGACTAAAGCGATTTCGGAATGGCGGGAAATTGCGCGGCTCGACCCGCGAAATGCCGAAGCGTTCGCTTTTTTAAGCGAGCTTTACGCCGCGACGGGTAAAACCGCTGAAAGAATCGACGCGTTAAAAAAATGGCTGGCTTCTTCGACGCCGCTCGAAACCGGATTTTACCGGACGATTATGGGCGAAGCCGCCAATTTATCCGCCGAAAACGCTTCGCTTAAACTCGGCGAAGCATTTCTCGATGCGGGACAGAGCAGAGAAGCGGTCGAGATTTTAAGCCGGACGATTGCCGATAATCCCGAAAACGAAGCTGCCGTCGAGCTTCTGCGGCAAGCCGTCCAAACAGCTGATGTCGATTCTGCCGCTTTTGCCGGACAGTCATTAACGCAAGCCGTCTATGCCAACCCGGAAAATGTTTCTTTAATTACACTTCTGGCTGAGGTTGAATCGCGCGCCGGAAATAATGACGGCGCGGCGAAAATTCTGCGCGAGTTTTCGGCTAAGCTCGCCGCGACCGACAAGATTTCGGCGGCTAATTTACAAATCGCTCTGGGCGATATTTACGCCGGTCAGGAGCGTTTTAACGAAGCTGTCGCCGTTTACGAAAATGCTTTGACAGTTCGCGGCATCGACAGCGCGTCGATAGTCGAGGAAGCGGAGAGAGATTTTACGATTCGCGTTTTTGAAAAAATGATTCAAATTTATAAAAAAACGAATCGAACCAATGACGCGAAGGCTTTAATCGAAAAGGCGCGCGGGCTTTTTGGAAAACAGGATTTGTTTCCCGACCGCCAGCTTATAATGTTTTACCGCGAGACGGGGAAAATACCCGAAGCATTGCGGGCAATTCGTGATTTGCGCAGACGAAACGGCAAAGATTACGGGCTTTTAAGACTCGAAGCGAGCATTTTGACCGAAAGCGGAAAAGTCGATGATGCGGTTGCTTTGATAAAACCCTTAATAGGCAAGAAAAATACGACCGGTCGAGGCGTGGCTGTCGGAACAGACGAAGTGGTGGCTTCGTACGGCGCGCCGATGTTTGACGATTTTACCAACTACATTTTTATATCAAATCTATACGCGCAGGCGAAACGGGGCAAAGAAGCAATCGAAGCGGCAAATCAGGCAGTTTCAGCCGGACAAGCCGACGAACAAAAACAAGTTGCAAAATTAACTCTGGCGACGGCTTATCAAACGGCGGAAAATTTTCCGGCGGCTGAAAATCTTCTGCGCGAGATATTAAAACAAATGCCCGGAAATCCGATTGCGCTTAACAATCTGGGCTATTTTTTAATCGAGCGCGACACGAAACTCGACGAAGCCTTAAATTTAATCGTCCGCGCGGTAAAAATCGACCCGACAAATCCGTCGTATCTCGACAGTTTGGGCTGGGCTTATTACAAGCTGGGAAAATTTGAACAAGCCGAAAAATATCTCAAAGAAGCCTTAAGAATCGACGAATCTTCACCGACCGTTCAGGAACATCTGGGGGATGTCTACCAAAAACAGGGAAAAACCGCGCAGGCGAAATCGGCGTGGCGAAAATCATTGAATTTGTCTTTCGATACGGAACAAACGACTCGCCTGAAATCGAAGCTGCAAAAAGCCGGATAAATACCAGGAAACTTTTTCCGAAAATTGCCGATAACTACCGCGATAAGTTATTTTGTTGGTAAGGAGCAGTTATGGCAAACGGCATCGCCGATATATTCAAAGACAAAATCTTCCCGACGGATGAGACGCGTAATCAAACCGAAAACGGCGCGTTAAAAGAATCGTTGTTTTCACCGCCGATTACCAAAAGGCAGGCGGACGCGGCGTTAAATCACATCACCGGACAATTCGTTACTCAGCAAAATTCCGCGAATCGGGCAACCGCCGAATCTTCAATCGACGACACTAAAAAAACCGCGAGTGATTTTTTCATAGAAATTCTTGAGCGGCAGCCGCTCGATTACGATAAACTCGCCAAGCAGCCGGTCAGCGTCGTAATGAAGGCGACAAAGCCCGTCGCGGAAATGACTTTAGCCGATTACATACAGGCGAAAGACCGCGCCATATACAAACAAGCCGGATACGCGATGCTCACCGAAGCGGAAGTCAGAACGGCAGCCGATATGGTCGCGGCGAAGTTTCCCGCCGACAACAAGAATTTCGGATTGGACAACCTGCGCAAATGGGACAGCAAAGCGGGCGATATGATTCTCAAGACCGACAAAGCGACGATAGAATACGCCGCGCGCGCCGGACAAGCGATGCTGCAATATCGGGATTATAAAGCTAAACAAACGGACGCCAACCAGAAAAAAGCGCAAACCGAAGTTAACCGGATGTTCGCCGACCAAGCCCGCGTGTTATGGAATTCAACCGTCAACATCGCCGAAGGCGCAGTCAACACGGCGCTCGACGCGGCAACGACCGGCGGCGGCACGAATCCTTTGCCGCTTCTCAATCCGAATCGCCCGCAGGTAGATTTCTCAGGCGCGAAAACCGATTACCGGAGCGAGATGATGCGGCGGGATTTGAACGGCAAACTCGGCGGCGACGGCATCAAAGCCGGTCAGTTTATCGAAACGGGCGTAACGATTGCCGCGCCGATTGTTATTGGCGCGGCAACGACGCCGAAAGCCGCGCCGCAATCTTTGAAAACGCTCGGCGGCATTCCTGAAGTTGAAGTTTCAACCGCTCAAACTATTTCACAAACCGCTCCGAAAGTCGGCAAACTCGAAATCGAACAGGGCAGAAAATTATCCGCCTCGGAACAAAGGTTTGCCGATAAAATGGCGGGCGAAGGTAAAGTGATAAAGGCGCGAAAGGAAATCAATCAGCAAGGCGTCAAAAACCCGGACTTTGAAATTGACAATGAGATTATCGAGTTCAAATATGTTTCAGATTTGAAAGGCACAAACGCCGACAAACTTTCAGGCGGACTTTCCAGAAGAATACTAGATGGCAAAAGTCAGGCGTCAAAAGTCGCGTTAGATGTAAGCGACCAAGCCGGAATGACGAAGGAAGTTGCTCAGAGAGCAATAAAAAGAGCTTTTGGTAATCTAAATGATAGAGGCGCAAGTAACTTTAAGGAAGTTAGAATTTATGGCAAAGATTTTGACATTACCGTTTCTTACAGTTCGCCTAAGCCAATCGGAGGAAAATAAAAAGTGCCTACAGAAGAAGAAATCGCCAAAGAATTAGCTTCGAGAATAAAAGCTGACATAAAACATTACGGCGGATTGCTGCCTGAAAGATACACAATAGCTTGGAGAGGATATTTAGCTGGTTTATATGAGTGGAACGTGATTGAGTTTGGATATTATAGAACTCTTACCGATTTGTTGCCTGAAATTGAAGAACCTAGTCCAATAGCAGAGATATTTGCGGGACGAGACGATGATGAGTAAAAAGTATCAGCTAAATCAAATGTTCGCCGACCAGGGCAGAGTATTGTGGAATTCAGCCCCGTCAACATCGCCGAAGGCGCAGTCAACACGGCGCTCGACGCAGGAGCAACAAACGGCGGAATGAATCCGCTGCCGCTGCTTAATCCGAACCGCCCGCAGGTAGATTTCTTAGGTGCGAAAAGCGACTACCGAAGCGAGATGATGCGCCGCGATTTGAACGGCAAATTGGATGGCAACGGAATTAAAGCCGGTCAGTTCATTGAAACCGGCGTAACGATTGCCGCGCCCATTGTCATCGGTGCGGCGACGACACCGAAAGTTGCGCCTCAGTCTTTGAAAACTTTAGGCGGTTTGCCGGAAACCGAAGTTGCTACGACAGCAGCAACTACTACAAGTAATGCAGCTAAAGTCGAGCAATCGGCTAAATGGGTTGACGAGGCGGGAAAGATAATTTACCCGCCCAATGAAGGCTTTGTCGGAACGCCGACCAGAATGAATTTTAAGCCGGGTCAGTTGGTTGACCGTTATGGAGTTGAAGGTGGAAAGTATGTTTCGCTGAGAGGAACTTCTTACGCGGAAAGAGCATTAGCGCCTGGTTCAAATACGAAACCGTATCATATCTATAAGATTGTAAAACCTTTTGAAGGTTCGGGCGGAAAAGTTGCTTCTTGGTTCGGCGAGCCGGGCGGCGGAACGCAATTTAAATTTGATAAAACAATTAAACAGTTATTGGATGAAGGTTATATCAAAGAGGTGGGAAAATGAATAAAAGCGAATTAAAAAAAAGACTTGAGCAAGAAGGTGCAAGAACAGATTTATACTCGTTGGACGGAGGTTTTCCTAACGAGGCTTATGTCTTAAATCAAAATGGCAATCAATGGGAAGTCTATTACAGTGAACGCGGTCAAAAATCGGGTTTGGAGGTATTTGATAACGAAACTGATGCTTGTGAATATCTTTATAAAGACCTGAAAAGATTTGTTATCAAATGAACAAAAGCGAACCATTTCTCCGGCGCGAAAACCGATTACCGAAGCGAGATGATGCGGCGAGATTTGAACGGCAAACTCGACGGCGACGGCATCAAAGCCGGTCAGTTTATCGAAACGGGCGTAACGATTCTATCAAAAACAACTGAAATTTTATCTGGAAAACCTTTCCGATTAAAGATTTGTTGTAGATAGCAAGTTTTTCACCCGCAAAAATTGCAAACACGCAAAATTTAACGAATAAACAAAAAAATTATTCAAAACCTTGTCCGATAAAGGCAACTCCGCAGCAATGCGGAAGGCGCAAAATCGTGAGTCTCAAATTCTGTTTTGAGATTGTCTGATTCCCGAAGTGAGGTTACCGATGAAAGCCCGACCTTTCCTGTATTTATTTAATCTAATTCTGTTTTTTTCTTTTATTCCGTCGGCAGTTCAAAGTGTTTTCGCGCAAAACAGTTTGATGAGCGGCGCAAAAAATTATTACTCGTTTTCCGGCGACGCCGAAAAAATCGCGCGGTTGACGCGCCCAAGAATTTTTAAGAGCGATAAGGAAGACAAAAATAATGTCGAATTGAAGCCGAAACCGGCGGTTTCAAAAACAGCGGTCAACACGGCTGATTTGGAGCATCGTGTTTTCGATTTGGTCAACGAGCGGCGAATCGAAGCCGGTTTGTCATCGTTAATCTGGAGCGATAACGTCGCCGGTGTCGCACGCGTTCATTCGGCGAATATGGCTAATTATAAATTTTTCAGTCATACCGGCGTTGACGGCAAAAAAGTCAACGACCGCGCCGATTCGGGGGGCGTTAGAAAATGGCATTCAATCGGCGAAAACATAGCTTACAATCGCGGCTTTAAAAGTCCGCTCGAAAGCGCCGTCCAAAGCTGGATGAATTCGCCCGGACACCGCGACAATATTTTGAAAAACGATTGGCAGGAATCCGGCATCGGCGTTACCGTAACCGAAGACGGAACTTATTATTTCACGCAGGTTTTTTTGAAAAAATAAATAAAGCGCCGCTGTTGAAAATTAAGAATGAAGCAAAAAACGAATTTGCTTCATTCTTTTTCTTTTTTTATTCTTGAAAAATGTCCGCCGATTCATTTACACTGCCGTCTTTCGCCAAAATAAATCTGCTGCTCCGCATTCTGGGCAGGCGAAGCGATAATTTCCACGAACTCTGCACGGTTTTTCAAACTGTTTCGTTAAAAGATTATCTGACTTTCGGCGAAGACGAACGAATCGTTTTAACGTGCGGCGACGATAAAATTCCGCTCGGCGACGCGAATTTAATCGTCAAAGCGGCAAAATTATTACAGGAAAACTTCAAAATAAAAAAAGGCGCGTCCGTTTATCTCGAAAAAAATATTCCCGCGTCCGGCGGTCTCGGCGGCGGCTCGTCAAACGCCGCCGTTGCTCTTATCGGATTATCCAGACTCTGGAAAATCGAAACAAATCTTGCCGAACTCGAAAAGCTCGGAAAACTTTTAGGTTCGGACGTGCCTTTCTTCTTTTGCGGCGGCACGGCGGCGGGAACGGAACGCGGAGATAAAATCACTGAAATGAAAGATATACAGCCGGAACTACTGCTTGTCGTAACGCCGGACGTTGCCGTTTCGACTGCCGAAGCATTTAGAAAGATAAATGCGCCGAACTTGACAAATAATTCGTCAAAAAGTATTCTTCAAATTTGTTGCGACGAGGCAAATTCGCTCCGTCTGCCGCAAACAAAATTACAAAACGACTTTGAAAATACGATCTTTAACATCGAACCCGAAATCAGTTTAGTCAAGCAAAAACTCATAAGTTTCGGGGCAAAACAGGCTTTATTATCGGGAAGCGGCGCGAGTGTTTTTGCTTTTTTTGACGACGAGCAAGGTTTGCGACTGGCTTTTGATAATTTAAAAAGAGAACACGATTGGAGAGTTTTTTCCGCACGCACGGTTTCGCGCGATGAATATCGTAATTCGTTAAATCTCGACAAAAGTCTGCAATCGACAAGATTCTAATTATATTGGGGCGTCGCCAAGTGGTAAGGCACCGGGTTTTGGATCCGGCATTCGCAGGTTCGAATCCTTCCGCCCCAGCCATTTCTTAAAACGACGGGCAACTTGTAACAAAAAAGTTGCTCGTCATTTATTTATATTCGCGGCAGCAAATGAGCGTTACAGGCAATATCAAGGTTTTTTCCGGCAACGCGCATCGCGGTTTAGCCGAAGAAATTTGTCATTATCTGAGTTGTGATTTGGGTTTAGCCAGCACGAACCGATTTTCGGACGGCGAATTTAATTTTCAAATCGAAGAAAATTCACGCGGCGCCGACGTTTTTATCATTCAGCCGACGTGTCCGCCGACTGACGAAAATTTGATGGAACTGCTGATAATGCTCGATGCGTTCCGGCGTTCGTCGGCGCAGCGGGTTACGGCGGTTATTCCGTATTTCGGCTATGCGCGTTCGGACAAAAAAGACCGTCCGCGCGTTCCGATTACGGCAAAGCTGATTGCCAATCTGATTGCAACCGCCGGCGCGGAAAGAGTTTTAACCGTCGATTTACACGCGTCGCAGATTCAGGGATTTTTTGATATTCCGGTTGACCATTTATTTGCCGCTCCCGTAATTGTCGATTATTTTCAAAATAATCCGATTGAAAATTTAATAGTCGTCGCGCCCGACACCGGCGGCGCTGAGCGTGCCAGAGCTTACGCCAAAAGGCTTGATACGGGTTTGGCGCTGTGCGATAAGCGGCGCGAAAAGGCGAATGTCTCCGAAGTGATGAACGTCGTCGGCGATGTCGAAGGCAAAAATTGTTTGATAATCGACGATATGTGCGACACCGGCGGCACGATTTGCAAAGTCGCCGAAGCTCTGCATAAAAGCGGCGCCGAAAATATTTACGCCTGTTTTACGCACGGCGTTTTGTCCGGCAGAGCGATTGAAAATTTAAGCGCGTCGCATCTGAAAAAAATTATCGTAACCAATACGATTCCGCTGTGCGAAAAAGGCGAAAGAATGCAAGCCGAAGGCAGAATAGAAGTTTTGAGCGTGGCGAAACTGCTCGCCTCGGCAATCAAATCAATTCACGACGAAACGAGCGTTTCGTCATTGTTTATTTAAGAATTTTTAATAAAAGCAGGTCAAAAATATGGCAGATAAAATTACTGTAAAAGCGGAACAGAGAGAAGGTCGCGGCAAAAACGATTCGCGTCGTCTTCGGGCGGCGGGAAAAGTTCCGGTCGTCATCTACGGCGGCGGCGAAGACAGCGTTTCGGCGGTTGCCGATTTAAAGGATTTGGCGGCGATTTTGCGAACCGATAACGGACCGAATACGCTCTTTTCGTTCGATGTCGCGGGCGTCGGCGCGAGCGACGTTATTTTTCAAGCCAGACAGATTGACCCGCTCAGAGGTCGCCTGACGCACGCCGATTTACGACGTTTTTCAAAGGGCGAAAAAATCGAAGTTACCGTGGCGATTCATCTGATTGGCGAGCCGGTCGGCGTCAAGGAAGCCGACGGCGTGCTTGAACAGCAATTGCGCGAAATAAAGGTTTTGTGCGAACCTTCGCAAATTCCCGACGCGGTTGAATACGATGTCAGCGCATTGCAGTTAGGCGATTCGGTTCACGTTTCGGATTTGAAATTCGCGGGTAATATCGAAGTTCACGAATTACCGGAAACGATGGTCGCGCACGTCGCGCTCGTTAAAGAACCGGAACTCGAACCCGATACCGAAACCGTAGAACCGGAAGTTGTCGGCGAAGAAGAAACGGCGGCGGACGAATCGACGGAAGATAAGTAAATTTTTCGCGGGCGATTATAATAACGTCTATTTATGAATTCGCCCGACGGAAAAAACTGGTTGGTTGTCGGTCTAGGAAATCCGGGCGAGCAGTATGAAAAGACGCGCCATAATCTCGGCTTTATGCTGATTGACGAGCTGGAGCGTCAGTTTCAGACACAGGTTAAAAGGCAGGAATGCCGCGCTCTGGTTGGGCGGATTTCGATTGACGAGCGCACAGTTGAACTGGTTAAGCCGCAGACTTATATGAACTTAAGCGGCGAAACGGTTTCCTGTTTGTTAAAAAAGGTCAGTCGAAGCGGCAAAAATATAATCGTCGTAACTGACGATTTAGCTTTGCCGCTCGGCAGCATTCGATTACGCGCCAGAGGTTCGGCGGGCGGACACAACGGTCTAAAATCGCTGATTGAATGTTTAAAGACCGATGAATTTATCCGTCTGAGAATCGGTATGAAACCGGAGCATCCGATTTTCAATACAAAAAATTTCGTGTTGGAAAAGTTTTCCAAAAACGATTTGGAAACGGTCGAAAAAGTTTTAGAACGCAGCGCCGACGCCGTTCGCGCCGTTATTAACGACGGCGTGGAAAAAGCGATGGCGCAATATAATTAAAAAGGATAAAAGGATAAAAGGATAAAAGGATAAAGGATAAATAAAGCGAGTGTTTTTTATTTAGCCTTCAGCCCTTATCCCTTATCCTTCACACTAAACCCTTCTTGCTTCGTTTCAAGAAAACGAGGCTCGATTAGCCAAAAGGAGGAAAGACATTGGCAAATAACAGAGTATACGAAATTATGTATATCGTCGCGCCGGAGACGGCTGAAGGCGATTTGAACACAATAAACGAAACAATCGCGCAGACGATTACCAGTCAGGGCGGAACTATAGCGAACACCGAACATATGGGACGCCGCAAACTCGCGTATCCGATAGACAAAAAGACCGAAGGTCATTACGTTTTGTTGGAAGTCGAAGGAACGGGAAAAGAAATTCTCGAACTCGAAAGACGTATGCGCGTCAACGACGCGATTATTCGCTTTATAACCGTGCGCGTTGACGAAGACCGCAAAAAAGCCGACAAGCTCAAAGCCAAACGCGACGCTCGTCAGGAAAGACGCGGTATCGCCTCGAATCGCGGCGGCTCAAATCAGGAATCAGACCAGCAAACCGCCGACCAAAATCAATAACTTAAGGAGAAAATATGATAGACAAAAACCCCGCGAATTTTGATGAAGTTGTCGCCTCCGTCGATATTGATACGGTCAGCGAGCAGAAAAATGAAAGAATGCCTCAGCGCCGTTACCAGCGCCGCCGGCAGGGAACATTCGTTCCCGATTACGTCGATTGGAAGGACATCGATTTTTTAAGACGCTTTATTCCCGAACGCGGAAAAATTATGCCGCGCCGTATTTCGGGAATTACCGCTAAAGACCAGCGCCGCATCGCTCAGGCAATCAAACGCGCTCGCTCGATGGCTCTGATTCCATTCGTTACGGACTAAAAAAGAGAGGAAATTAAAGTTATGGCAACGACGAAAATATTATTACGCGAAGATATTGAAAACCTGGGCGGACGCGGCGAAATCGTCAAGGTAAAAGCCGGTTACGCCCGCAATTATCTGATTCCGCAGCGTCTGGCGACGATGGCGACGAAGGGAAATATCAACCAGATTACAAGAGAGCGCGAATCTCTGCTGAAAAAAGCGTCGGTAGAAAAATCGACCGCCGACGCGCAAGCCGGACAGATGAGCGGTATCTCACTGGCGTTCGAGCGCAAAGCGGGCGAAGGCGGACAGCTTTTCGGTTCGGTTACCTCGATGGACATTGCCGAAGCCTTAAAAGCTCAAGGTTATGAAATCGACCGTCGCAAAATCGTTTTGAAAGACGCGATTAAGGAAACGGGCGATTACACGGTCAGCGTTAAACTGCATCGTGAAGTAACGATTCAGATTCCGGTTTCGGTCAGAGTAGAAGGCGAAAGCGCCGCGCCGACGGCTGAAAAACCGGCGACTGAAGCCGTCGATTCCGCTCCGGCGGCGGACGATTCAGCCGCTTCGGGAGACACGGAAAGCTAACCGAAAACGGCAAAATAAATCGGCGAAAATTCGTTGTTTGTTCGCACGGTTTGTAGTAGCATCAAAGACTGCAAGGCATTTACAGCCCGGCAGTCTTTTTTTATACAAAAAAAATAAAAAGCAATAAACATCAGGATAATATGAAAATATTTTTCCATTTGCCTTTGTTATTCGACTTCAAGAAATGGCGACACCCGAACAATATCTGGAAAAACCGCTGCCGAGCAGTTCGGAGAGCGAGCGCGTGATTCTGGGCGCGATTCTGCTCGACAATCAACTGATTTCGCAGGCAATCGAACAAATCGTCGCCGACGATTTTTATTCGCCGCTGCATCGCCGCGTTTTTCGGGCGATGATTACACTTTTCGAGCGCGGCGAGCGCATCGACCCGATTTTAATCGGCGAAGAATTTAAAAGAGACGGCGCAATCGACGCCATCGGCGGAATATCGACTATCACGAATTTAACTTACGGTCTGCCGCATTTCTCCAATATTTTAGATTACACGAAAGTCGTTAAAGACAAATCGATTACCAGAAATCTGATAAAAGTCTGCAACCAAATCACCAGCGAAGCGCTTGCCGAAGAAGACACCGCCGAAGAAATCCTGGACAACGCCGAGCGAATGATTTTCGCGCTCGCCGACATAAAAACCAGGCAGGGATTCGCCCACGTCAAACCGATTGCCGAAACCGTGCTGGCAAAAGTTCAGGAATTCGCCAAACGCGATTCCCACGCTTTAACAGGTTTATCTACAGGATTTAGGGATTTAGACCAGATGACTTCCGGCTTGCAGAAAACCGATTTGATAATTATCGCGGCGCGTCCGTCGATGGGAAAGACGGCTTTGTGTTTGACTTTGGCGCAAAACGCGGCGATTTTGGAAAAAGCCGTCGTCGCCGTTTTCTCGCTCGAAATGTCGAAAGAACAATTGGTTATGCGTATGTTAAGTTCCGAAGCGAGAGTTGACGCGCACCGTTTCAGAACCGGATATTTGACGCGCGACGAATGGGGACGCCTTGCCGAAGCCATCGGGACGCTTTCGGAAGCGAAACTTTTCATCGACGATACGCCCGGTATTTCCGTTTTACAGATGCGCGCCAAAGTTCGCCGTCTGGCAACCGAGCAAAAGCAACTCGATTTAATCGTCGTCGATTATATGCAGTTGATGTCGGGTTCTAAAAAAACCGAATCGCGCCAGCAGGAAGTTTCGCAGATTTCGCGTGAACTGAAATCTCTGGCAAAAGAAATGAATGTTCCGGTTATCGCGCTTTCGCAGCTTTCCCGCGCGCCCGAAGCGAGAAATCCGCCGAAGCCGCTGATGTCGGATTTGAGAGAATCGGGCAGCATCGAGCAGGACGCCGATGTCGTTACGTTTATTTACCGCGACGAATATTACAAACCGTCCGAAGAAAACGCCGGAATCGCCGAGCTGCTGATTTCCAAACAAAGGAATGGTCCGACAGGAACGGTTAAGATGGCGTTTCTCAAAGAGTTTACGAGATTTGAAAATTATTTTGGAGAATAAGACGATGAACGAAGATTTACGTTTCCCGATAGGCGAGTTCGATAAAAATATTCAGATTACGCCCGCGATTCGGGATGAATTTATAAAAACGATTTTGAATCTGCACGACAATCTATCGAGAGCGGTTTCGGGCTTTAATGAAAATCAGCTTGAAACGCCGTATCGTCCCGGCGGCTGGACTGTTAAGCAAACCGTGCATCATATCGCCGACAGTCATATAAATTCGTTTGTCCGCTTCAAGCTCGCGCTCACCGAAGACGCGCCGACCATTCGCCCATATTATGAAGACCGCTGGGCGGAATTGCCCGACAGCCGAATGCCGATTGACGTGTCGATGCAGATAATTAAAGGCGTTCATCTGCGCTGGGCGAAAATTTTGATGGAAATGAGCGAAGAAGATTTCCAGAGAACAGTAATTCATCCTGATTCCGGCGCGTGGACGCTCGAAAGTTTTCTCGGTTTATACGATTGGCACAGCCGCCATCACACGGCGCATATTACACGTTTGCGGGCGCGAAACGGCTGGTAAACATTTAAAATGCCCGCCGTTTCCATTGACAAGAAAATCTTTTCGTTCTACAAATGTTTTAATTTTCGATTTCAAAACACAAGGAAAAATTAAAATATGTCTGAAGAAACCGGACAAAGCCGCCTGCTTTCGCTCGACGTTTTTCGCGGAATAACCATCGCCGGAATGGTTTTGGTCAATAATCCGGGAACGTGGAGCGCGATTTATCCGCCGCTCGAACACGCCGAATGGCACGGCGCGACGCCGACGGATTTGGTTTTTCCGTTTTTTCTGTTTATCGTCGGCATTTCAATTACGCTCGCGCTCGGCAAACGGGTCGAAAACGGCGCAGTTAATAGTGAACTTTATCTAAAGATTTTCCGGCGCGCCGTCGTTATTTTTCTTCTCGGCTTGTTTCTGGCGACGTTTCCTTTTTATAATTTTGCAAAAGGCGAATGGCTCGATGTCTCGACCGTGCGGATAATGGGCGTTCTTCAGCGAATCGCCGTCTGTTATCTGGCTGCGTCGCTGGTTTTCGTTCACACGAAATGGAAACAACAGGCGATAATCGCCGCCGTTTTGCTTTTCGTTTATTGGGCGCTGATGACTTTGATAAACGTTCCGGGTTGCGACGTTACGACTTTTAACGACAAAGCCTGCAATCTCGCGGCATATATTGACCGCTCGATTTTAACCGAAAATCATATTTGGAAATCATCAAAAGTTTTCGACCCGGAAGGCTTGCTTTCGACTCTGCCGGCGATTGCGACGACTTTAGCCGGAGTGTTGTGCGGTCATTGGCTGCGACGCAAAAAGGAAGCGAACGAAACGGTTTCGGCGATGTTTTTCTTCGGCGTTTGTCTGACGGCGCTCGGCTTGATTTGGAGCTTCTGGTTTCCGATTAACAAATCGATTTGGACGAGTTCTTACGTCGTCTATATGGCTGGTTTAGCACTGTGTCTTCTGGGATTCTGCTACTGGCTGATTGATATAAAAGGCTATCGGAAATGGGCAAAACCGTTCGTCATTTTCGGCGTCAACGCGCTGGCTTTATTCGTCGGTTCGGGTTTGCTGGCGAAAATAATGAATTTAATAAAGTTCAGCCACGCCGACGGCAAAACCGTTTCTTTGCAGCAAGTTATATTCGGCAACGTCTTCGCGCCGTTCGCCGCGCCGGTCAACGCGTCTTTGATGTATGCGCTTTCTTATATTTTGTTCTGGCTGTTTTTGATGTGGCTTTTGTATCGAAAACGAATTTATATAAAAGTTTAACGTCCGAATCGACGCGGGCGAAACCGGCAACACGCAACGTGGAATTATAAGAATAGACGTTTTTATGAAGCAATCTGTTTCGCCTCGCTTCCATTTGAGCAAAAACTTTCTGTCCAATTGTCATTTTTTGTCTATTGAGCGGAAAAGTTTTCTGCATAACAACCTTATATGCGGAATGATTATACGGCGACATTTTAAAGATTCAATACAATCAGGACTTTCTCAAATTTGAAAAGCGTCATTGTCGGAGCGCGGGCATCCTGCCCGCTCTTGAACGCCCAAGCGTCCGCAAAAGTTTAGACAAAAATCAACATTTAACTTTATGGGCTTACTTTAGATTGCTCGCGCAATCTTTGCGGGCAGGATGCCCGCGCTCCGAGGTGAGAAAGTCCTGACAATTTTTAAGCCTTTTCCAAATTCGCGAATTTCTCTATCAATTTCTTTTGACCGAAGCCGGGAAAGCTGATTGTCAGCTTTACGTTGTCGCCCGCGCCTTCGCGTCTCAAAATTAAACCTTTGCCGTATTTGGCGTGGCGAACGTGCGAGCCGGGCGCGAAGGCGTCTTCGGTTTTGGATTTCGGGTTTTGGGTTTTGGATTGTTCGGACAAAGCCTTTAATTTATCGAAGCCGGACGGTTTTTTTTCGGTCGGACTGCCGAACGCCGATGTTTGATTATTGCTTGATGTGTTTTCGCCGCCGTTTGACGTTTGATTGTTCTTTTTCTTATTAAAAAATTCGGCGATGGCGTCGGCGTTGTTGTAAGTTTTGCCGGTGTAGAGGTTTTTCGGCTTTTCCGGCGCGATTTCGCCGCGTAGAGCGCTGGCGACGTGTTTGTTGTTTTTGACGGTCGAGCTTTTTGCAAATGAAAGCCAGCTTGAGCCGCGTGATAAATCCTTGATTAAATCGAGCGGCATTTCGTTTAAAAACTGCGACGGTTCGGCGGACATTTCCTCGCCGTAGACGCGGCGGCGCATCGCGTGCGTAACATACAAAACTTTTTCGGCGCGTGTGATGGCGACGTATGCGAGGCGGCGTTCTTCTTCTAATTCCTTCGGGTCGTTTATCGAGCGCGAATGCGGGAAAATTCCGTCTTCGAGTCCGACGAGAAAGACGACGGGAAATTCCAATCCTTTCGCCGAATGAACAGTCATCAGCGTAACGGTCGCGTTGCGGTCGAATTTGTCCATATCCGACGAGAGCGCGGCGTGGTCGATAAAATCGCGCAAGCCGTTTTCTTCCTGTTTGTCGTAATCGACGGCGGCGTTGACGAGTTCTTCCAAATTTTCCAGCCGCGTCGCCGATTCGTCGGTGTTTTCGGCGCGGAGCATATTGGCGTAGCCGGTTTCTTCGATTGCCGCGATGACGATTTCGGTTACGGGCTTGTCGGTTTGCGAGCTTTCGGTTGATTTGACGTGCAGTTTTTCGATGACTTTTTTGAATGTTCGCAATGCTTCCAAAGCTCTGGGCGTTAAATTCAGCGGCTGGTCATAATTTTCGGCGGTGATAATCGAGAGCGCTTCCCAGTGCGAGACGCCGAAATCTCGGGCGCGAAAATTCAGTTCGTCGAGCGAAGTTTTCCCCAATCCGCGCGGCGGCGTGTTGATGACGCGCTGAAACGCGATGTCGTCAAACGGATTGAGAATCAATTTCAGATAAGCGATAACGTCTTTGACTTCGGCGCGTTCGTAGAAGGAAAATCCGCCGACGATGTTGTAATCGATTCGCAAACGCCGGAAAGCGTCTTCAAAAACACGCGATTGGGCGTTTGTGCGATACAAAACCGCGATTTTGTCTTTCGTGCTGTTTCGCTGATGTTCATCGATGCGCGAAGCGACGAACCGCGCTTCGTTGTCGGCGTCGAACGCCTGATAATAAAAAATCTTTTCGCCGCTGTCTTTGTCCGTCCACAGTTTTTTTTCTTTGCGCCCTTCGTTGTTGCTGATAATGGCGTCGGCGGTGTCGAGAATATTTTGCGTCGAGCGGTAATTTTGTTCGAGCATTATCACTTTGGCGTTCGGGTAATGTTCTTCAAACGATAAAATATTGCCGATGTCCGCGCCTCTGAAACCGTAAATACTTTGCGCGTCGTCGCCGACGACACAAATGTTCTGCTGTTTTTCGGTCAAATATTGTATCAAAGCGAATTGCAGCGCGTTCGTGTCCTGATATTCGTCAACCAGAATATATTTAAATTTATTGTTGTATTTTTCGCGCACTTCGTCGGATTTTCTAAGAAGCCTGACGGTTTTTATCAGCAAATCGTCGAAATCCAGCGCGTTGGCGTTGTTTAATCTTTCTTCATACATTTTGAAAACGCGGGCGATGGCGGCGCGTTTCTCGTCGGCGTATTCGACGCGTGAAGCGAATAATTCGTAATCTTCGCCCCTGTTTTTCGACGCGCTGATTTGGCTTTGAACAAGCCGCGCGCTCAATTGTTTCTCGTCCATTCCGATGTCTTTGACACAGGCTTTGATAACTTTTTGCGAATCGTTCGTGTCGTAGATTGTGAAAGATTTCGTGTAGCCTTCCGTGAGATGGTCAATATCCTGACGCAGAATGCGAACGCAAAGCGCGTGAAATGTGGCGATAAGCGGCGCTGATTGAAGTTTCTGACCTTCAAGAAAACCATTGACGCGTTCGCGCATCTCGCCCGCCGCTTTATTGGTAAAGGTAACAGCCAGAATGTTATACGGCGCGACGCCTTTTTGTGAAATAAGATACGCGATTCTGAGCGTGATAACGCGCGTTTTGCCCGAACCCGCGCCGGCGAGAATCAGCAGCGCGCCGTCGGTCTGTTCGACGGCTTTAAGCTGCGGCGGATTTAGAGTAGAAAGTATTTCCATAATGAGTTATCGGCAGTCAACAGTCAGCGGTCAGCTTTCAAGCGGAAATTCTCTGACGCCTGAACACTTATAACTGATTACTTTATAAGATTTTGTATTTCTCCGAAATGTTCGTTTCGAGCGTTTCGGAGAAGCTCGAAAAGCATCATTTCAACCGTCGAAGGCACGACGCCGCTCATTTGTAATTTTTTGAGCGCGGCTTCTTTATCGCCGCTGAAACGCGAGCCGACGCAATCGGCGAGAACGTGAACTTCAAAGCCTTCGTTTAGTAAATCGTGCGCCGTCTGGTTGACGCAGACGTGAGTTTCAAATCCGCATAAAACCACTTGTTTCGCGCCTGTCGCCCGAAGTTTTTCCATAAAAGCTTCCGAGCCGCAAGAGCTGAAAGCCGTTTTTTCGATGATTTCAAATTCCGGCGGCAGGCTGAAAAGAATTTCTTCCGCCGTTCTGCCCAAGCCTTTCGGGTATTGTTCGGTAACGATAACGGGAAGATTCAAAATTTGAAACGCGCGCGCGGCGATTGAAACACGCGAGACGATTTGGGCGAAATCGTTTATCGGAGAGCGAAACGCTTCCTGCAAATCAACCGCGACTAAAACGGTTTTATCTTTGTCTAAAATTTTCGGATGTGCCATTTTTTTACGCCCCTTTTGTTAATTGGTCAAAATTAATTTCCGCCGACGGGCGCGTTTCCGTGCAGGCTTTCACTTTGAGACATATTCTTTTTTTGATTTTCCTTTCCGGTTAAATTTTCTTTTGATTTTTTGGCGGCGAGTTTTTCCCGCTTTAACTGGCGAAAGAAAAAAAAGCAGGCGACGGCGCAGATTAATAATATTAAAATCATCATCGCGCCCATAAAATACATTTCGGCAAGCGAGCTGTTCGACATAATATTAAGTTTAACTCAAGGAATTTGCGAGGTAAAGAAAGGCAGATTTTGTGAAAGAGATTTAGAGAAAAATAAAGCGCAAAGGTTTGAAACAAATTTTACTTAACTCGGAGCGATGTCGTCGGGAAAAGAATTTTCAGACGTTTGGATTTCCGCCAAAAGTTTTTCCCTGTAGCTTTCCGGCATCGAGCGAACCTTTTTGTTTCTATCAGTTACGACGTGAAGCGTTTCGCCTTCAACCAGCAGTTTTTCGTCTGACTCGCGGAAAACTTCGTAAATAAAACGCATCGAACGGCTTCTGACTTCGGCGACGCCGGTGCGGACGGTTAATAAATCTTCGTAAAAAGCGGGCGATTTATAGCGACAGTAAACTTCGGCGACAACCAGAAGCGCGTCTTCCTGTTCTTCCATTTCGAGGTAGGAAAAACCGCGCGCGCGGCAAAATTCACTGCGCCCGATTTCAAACCAGACGAGAAAGTTTGAATGATGGACGATGCCCATTTTGTCGGTTTCGGCATACCGCACGCGAATTTCCGTTTCGTGCCAGTCGTTCATAAAATAATTTTGAGCTGTAAATGGTGAACGGCGAGTGAAAAGCAAATAACTAATCACTCACCGTTCATTTTATATTATTAAAAATTGGCTGGGAGACAGGGACTCGAACCCCGATAGGCAGATCCAGAAACTGCAGTCCTACCATTAGACGATCTCCCAATAGTTTTATAATTTAAGTGTCTGAAATTACATTGTCAAACGCTTAAACGCTTTATAAACTTGCTTGAAAATTCTTTGACGGGCAAAATGTTAGTTTATGCCGACTGAGGGAAAAGAAATTGTAAATAACCGCCACGCTTTTTTTGAATATCACATCGGCGATAAATACGAAGCCGGAATCGTTCTGCGCGGAACGGAGGTCAAAAGCGTGATGGCTGGTCGCGTTCAGCTCAAGGAATCGTATGTTACCGTAAAGGACAACGAAGTCTGGCTGTTTAACGCGCATATTTCCCAGTATTCGCACGGAAATATCAATAATCACGAACCGCTTCGGACGAGAAAGCTGCTGCTTCACCGCAAAGAAATCGATAAGCTGGAAAAAGAATTAACGCAAAAGGGAATGACGCTGGTCGTTACGCGGATTTACTGGAAAAGCGGGCGCGTCAAATTTGAAATCGGCGTTGCGAAGGGTAAAAAACTTTACGACAAACGCGAAACCGAAAGCAAGCGAACCGTCGAGCGGGAAACACGCGCCGAGTTGAAAGAAAATCAGAGATAAGCTATAGATTAAACAGGTTTTTTTGGCGAGAGAATTATAATTTAACAATCAGAGGTAAAAGAATGAAGTCTCAGGCGATAACGGATAATTTTCAGGACGCGGCAGTCGATGCTTTGGCAGTTGCCGTTTTTAAGGATGAAAAATCGAGCGGCGGAGTTTTAAAAGAACTCGACGCGCTGACCGGCGGACTCGTCGATTCAGTTACAAAGAGCGAGGAATTTAAAGGCGAATCCGGCGAAACGATGCTTTTAAGATTCGCGCCGAAAGGGAAAAATAAAGCGGGAAGCCTGCTTTTAATCGGCGTCGGCGAGCGGAGCGATTATAAAACGGCGGCGGTTGCCAAAGTTTCCGGCGCAGCAGCGCGTTATCTTCGGAAATGCGGCGTCAAAAGTTTCGCGCTGATGCCGCGCTTTGATTCCGACACGGTAGAAGTCGCCGCCGCCGCGATGCAGGGCGTTATCACCAGCCAGTTTGACCTCGACAAATACAAAACACAGGACAAAAACACCAAATCAATCGACAATTTTGTTTTGTTTGTCGAAGGCGCGGACGAAAGCGATTTGAAAGAAGGCTTGAAGCGCGGCGAAATCATCGGCGAATCGATGAACTTCACGCGCGATTTAGCGAACGAGCCGGCGAATATCTTAACGCCGACCGAGTTTGCAAGCCGCGCCGAGAAAATGGCGAAAGATGCCGGCTTAAAATGCGAGATTCTCGACGAAAAACAGATGGAAAAACTCGGAATGGGTTCGCTTCTGTGCGTCAGCATCGGTTCGGAACAGCCCGCCAAAATGATTGTCCTGAAATACGAGCCGAAAAAATCGACGGGCAGAAAAGGCGAAATGCTCGCGCTGGTCGGTAAAGGCATTACGTTCGACACGGGCGGTATTTCCATTAAGCCCGCCGAGGGAATGGACGCGATGAAATATGATATGTCGGGCGGCGCGTCGGTTGTCGGCACGATGCGCGCCATCGGTCTTTTGAAGCCGAGCGTTCCGGTTATCGGCATCGTCGCGGCGGTCGAAAATATGCCGGACGGCAAAGCGACCAGACCGGGCGATGTCGTTACGGCGATGAACGGCAAGACCATCGAAGTTTTGAATACCGACGCCGAAGGACGACTCGTTTTAGCCGACGCGGTGGCTTACGCCGAACAGCAGGGCGCGACGACGATTGTCGATATGGCGACGCTGACCGGCGCTGTTATTATCGCGCTCGGCGATTTGAACACGGCGATTATGGGCAATGACCAGCAGCTGGTTGACGATATTGTCGAATGCGGCAAAGAAGCGGACGAAGGTTTCTGGCAGCTGCCGCTCGGCGCCGATTACAGCAAAGGCATCAAATCGGATATTGCCGACATTAAAAATATCGGACCGGCGCGCAAAGCCGGAACGATTATGGGCGCGGTTTTTATCGAAGAATTTGTCGATAAAGCGAAGTGGGCGCATCTCGACATTGCCGGAACAGCCTGGGCGGACACCGAAAAACCGCATCAATCAAAAGGTCCGACAGCCGTTGCCGTCCGAACGCTTTTGAAACTTGTGGAAAAATCGCAGTAAGAACATAAGCAAGGATAAAGGATAAGAGATAAGGAAAGGTTTGGGTTAAGGAATAAATTTCTGTAAATTTTGAATGGCTTTAATAACAATCGGTCGTTTATCCTTTATCCCTTATCCTTTATCCCTTTAAATCAATCTATGAAAATTCACGAATATCAGGGAAAGGAAATTTTACGACAGTTCGGCGTGCCGACGCCGCGCGGCATCGTGGCGCGGACGGCGGAAGAAGCCGAAAACGCGGCGCGCGAGCTGGGAACGGACGTTACGGTTGTCAAAGCTCAGATTCACGCCGGCGGGCGCGGCAAAGGCGGCGGCGTCAAACTCGCTAAATCGCCCGCAGAAGCCCGCAAACTCGCCGATGAAATTCTGGGGATGATGCTCGTAACGCATCAGACCGGCGCGGAAGGTCAGGAAGTAAAAACGCTGCTCGTCGAAGAAGGCTTGCCGATTGATAAGGAATTTTATCTCGGCATAACGCTTGACCGGGTTACGGGCAGAAATACGTTTATGGCTTCACAGGCGGGCGGAATGGACATTGAAAAAGTCGCCGAAGAAACGCCCGAATTGATTCTAAAGGAAACGATTGACCCGGCGGTCGGTCTTCGTCCGTTTCAAGCCAGACATCTCGCTTTCGGTCTCGGAATTCCGAACGATTTAATCAATCAGGCGGCGAAATTTATGCTGTCGCTCTACGACGCTTACGAAAAGTCGGACGCGTCGCTTCTGGAAATAAATCCGTTTCTTTTAACAAAAGACAATCGCCTGATAGCGCTCGACGCGAAAGTTAATTTCGACGACAACGCGATGTATCGCCATAAAGATTATGCCGCGCTGCGCGATTTGGACGAAGAAGAACCGCTCGAAATCGAAGCCTCGAATTACGACTTAAACTATATAAAACTCGACGGCAACATCGGCTGTATGGTCAACGGCGCTGGTCTGGCGATGGCGACGATGGACATTATCAAACTGGCGGGCGGCGAACCGGCGAATTTTTTGGATGTCGGCGGCGGCGCGTCTCAGGAACGGGTCGAACAGGCGTTTAAGATTCTGCTCGCCGACAAAAACGTCAAAGCCGTGCTTATAAATATTTTCGGCGGCATCGTCCGCTGCGATATGGTTGCCAGCGGAGTCGTCGCGGCGGCGAAAAATTTGGGCATTGAAATCCCGATTGTCGCCCGTCTCGAAGGCACGAACGTCGAAGAAGGCAGACGCGTTTTAGCCGAATCGGGCATTAATATTCAAACCGGAAACGGTATGCGCGACGCGGCGGAAAAAGTTGTCGCGGCGGCAAACGCTTCACAGTAATTTTCGTAAATTCGGAATACGAAAGATTTTTACGAAGGCGAAAAGCCGGACTTTATAAAGTCCGGCTTTTCGCCTTCGATTTTGTGTTTCCGGCTAGAGGAATCGGCTTGATTTTGTTATATTTAAAGAACTGAACAACCATTCATTTATAAAGGGAAAAACCAATGATTGAACGCGAACAACTGGAAATGGACGTTATTTTCGTCGGCGCGGGTCCGGCGAATTTAGCGGCGGCGCTGCACCTCAAAAACTTAATAAAAGAACACGACGCGCTCGTTGCAAGCGGCAGAAAAAAAGGCAAATCGCTCGGCGAGTTGGAAATCGGCATTGTCGAAAAAGGTACGAGCGTCGGCGCGCATATTTTATCCGGCGCGGTAATTGACCCGCGCGCTTTGCGCGAACTGATGCCGGATTTTCTCGAACAGGGCTGTCCGGTCGATGCCGTCGTAACCGATGACGCGTTCTGGTATCTAACCGAAAATCGCGCTCTCGTTTCACCGCTTACGCCGCCGCCGCTTAAGAATCACGGCAAATATATTTTATCGCTCAGTCGTATGTGCGAGTGGCTCGGCGAGAAATGCGAGGAAGCGGGAATTAATATTTTCCCCGAATTTCCGGGCGCTGAAATGCTTTACGACGAGCGGGACGCGGTTATCGGCATACGCACCGGCGACAAGGGAATCGACAAGGAAGGAAGACCGAAAGATAATTTCGAGCCGGGCGTCGATTTGCTTGCGAAAATAACCGTGCTGGGCGAAGGTTCACGCGGTTCTCTGGCGAAACAATTAACGCAGAGACTCGGCTTAAACGCAGGCAAAGAGCCGCAGGTTTTTTCTTTGGGTGTCAAAGAATTGTGGGAAGTTCCCGCCGGAAATTTCGACGAAGGGCGCGTCGTTCATACTCTGGGTTTTCCGTCGGACACGAAAACATACGGCGGCGGCTGGATTTACGGAATGAAGAATAACGTCGTCAGCATCGGTTATGTAACCGGACTCGATTACATCGACCCGATGATTGATATGCACGCCGAGTTTCAGAAATTTAAAACTCATCCGAAAATCGCCGAGATATTGAAAGGCGGCAAAATGCTCAAATACGGCGCGAAAACCATCAACGCGGGCGGCTGGCACACGATGCCGAAACTCTACGCCGACGGCGTTCTGCTCGTCGGTGATTCGGCGTCGTTTTTAAACGGTCAGCGCATCAAGGGAATTCACACGGCGATGAAGTCTGGAATGCTCGCGGCGGAAACGATTATCGAAGCGTTTGACGAAGAAGATTTTACCTCGAAAACTCTCCGCGAGTACGAAGCGAAAGTCAATCACAGCTGGATTTACAAAGAACTTTACGCCGTCCGAAATTTTCACGCCGCGTTTCAGAGCGGTCGCTGGTCGGCGCTTGTCAACGGCGGTTTGCAGTTTGTTTCCGGCGGACTTTCGTGGGGCTTTATGCCGGTGGAACATCACGTTGCCGGACACGAACGGATGAAAACGCTTGTCGAATACGAAGACAAAAAGGACGCGAACAAGACGCGCTACACGAATTTAAAGTTCGACAAACAATTGACTTTCGACAAGATAACCGACGTTTATCACGCCGCCGTTTCGCACAACGAAGACCAGCCGTCGCATCTGCATATTCTCGACACGGAAATCTGCGCCACGCGCTGCGCCGAAGAATACGCGAATCCGTGCCAGCGTTTCTGCCCGGCGGCGGTTTACGAAATGGAAGAAAACCCGAAAACCAACCGGCGCGAGTTAAAAGTTAATTTCTCGAACTGCGTTCACTGCAAAACGTGCGACGTTGCCGACCCGTATCAAATTATCAACTGGGTAACGCCCGAAGGCGGCGGCGGACCGAATTACAAGGGAATGTAATTTGCTTTATATTTTATTTATGGACGCAAGGCGTTCTAAATAAATACAGTTCTAAAGGAGAAAAAAATATGTCAACCTGGAATAACGATGAAGTCGAAGGCAAATTAGACCAAGCGAAAGGAACGGTGAAAAGCAAAATCGGCGAAGTTACCGGCGACCGCGAAACGGAAGCTGAAGGCGACGCCGAAAACGCCGCCGGCAAAACTCAGGAAACGTGGGGAAAAGTTAAACGCGGCGCCGGCGATACGGTCGAAGCCGTCGGAGACGCATTAAGCGACCTTGGTAAAGATACGAATAAAGCCTAAATAACCGAGCGGAAAGTTAAATTTTATGTGGAATATAATTTAATTTTCCGCTTTTTCGCGTTTAAAAATGATATAAAATTTCTCAAATGAAATTAGCGGCGGATTCGCAATTAAAACTTGAAGCCTTTTTTCGCGAGCTTTATGACGACGACAGTTTTAGATTACCGCCGATTTATTTTTACGCCGGAAATTTTTCCCGCTTTCTGACAAAAATCTTAAAAATTTACGGCATAACAATCGGAAGCCGAATTTTTATTAAGCCGGATTTTATATCGGCAGCCGATGACAGCCGAATTATCGTTCACGTCGAGCTTGCCGCCCACGAAATCGCGCACGTTTTACAGTATGAACGCGAAGGCTTTGTAAGATTTTTCTACAAATACTTTAGAAGTTTCCGGCAAAATTTAAAGAATAAGAGTTGGAACACGGTTTCGCGGCAGGAAGCGTATCTTGAAATTACGTTCGAGATTCAAGCGCGCGAAACTGCCGCGAAATTTGTCGAATGGAACAAAAGAAAACGGAAAATGGATAATGGATAATGATTGAATCGACTTCTTACATTAGACATTATCGGAAATAAGAAATATTTGCCCACGAAACACACAAAACAAACGAAAATAAGAAAATCATTGTTGGTTTTGCTTTTTTTTAGTGTTTTTAGTGTGTTTCGTGGGCAAGTATTCTTTAATTTTTTATTTCCGATAATGTCTATTATCCATTTTCCGTTTTCCATTTTTCGGTAACGGGTTATTTGAAATTTATTTATCCGCTAAAATTTCATATTTGATTTTTCCTTCGTCAAGCTCTTTCATCGCGATGCGTGTCGATTTGTTTTTACGCGAGTCCATATCGACGCGCGGGTCGGCGCCGCGTTGGATTTGCTTGCTGCGCTGCGCCGCTAAAATAATTTTTCGATATTTTGAATCGTTTTCGGTGGATATGCCGCCTTTGGTTTCGGTTTCTTCGATTTGTTGTTCAGTGTTTTGTTCAGCCATATAAATATTTTTATTCTCCGAGCGAGTCTGAAATAGAAGCATCAAAACTATCTAAAATACCTCGAATCGAATCAATCTGTCTAATTCGCTTCATTCTTTCGGCTAAGATTACCGATTGCAGATTCCTCGCGGCGTTCGATACTTCGTCGTTTATGATTATATACTCAAAATCGTCGAAGTGTCTGACTTCATCAAAAGAATTATGCAGCCGAAGCTGTAAATCTTCTGTTTTCTCCGTTTTACGGGCGACGAGACGCTGGCGCAAAACTTCAAAAGACGGCGGCAAAATGAAAATACCGACAGCTTCGGGAATTTTCGAGCGGACGTTTCGCGCGCCCTGAACGTCGATTTCGAGAATAACGTCGCGCCCCAGATTTGTTTCGGCGAGAATCTGATTAACCGATGTCCCGTAAAAATTACCGTGAACTTCGGCGTATTCGAGAAATTCGCCCGCGTCAATCAGACGGTTAAATTCATCGACGCCGACAAAAAAATAATCGCGCCCGTCGGTTTCGCCGCTCCGTCGCGGGCGCGTCGTGTAGGAAACCGAATAACCGATATTCGGCAAGCTGTTCAAAATTTCTTTTATAAGCGTGCCTTTGCCGCCGCCCGAAGGCGAGCTGATTATAATTAAACTGCCTTTCATTTTTTAAATAGTTTTCGGGGAGTTTTCAGATAGTTTTCAGGAAGTTGCAGGAAGTTTCAGAGTTTTGAAATAAAAAAGTTTATTCTTTATAAATTTTTCAGAAACTATCTGCAACTATCTGAAAACTTTCCGCAACTTCCTGAAAACTATTTTTTATTCCGCGTTTTGAATCTGCTCGCGGATTTTTTCAATCTCCGCCTTCATTGTCAATGCCGCTTCTTTGACCGTTAAATTATTTGTTTTAGAAGCAATCGTATTGGCTTCGCGGTTTAGTTCCTGTGTTAAAAAGTCGAGCTTTTTGCCGGTTTCTGTTTCTTCTTTTAATATCGAGCGAAATTGTTCGAGATGACTTTTAAGCCTTGAAATTTCTTCGGAAATGTCGCTTTTATCGGCAAGAAAAGCGACTTCCTGCGCGAGCCGCGCCTGGTCTAATTCAATCTGGGAATCGGTTTTCTTTAGTAAATTTTCGATTCGTTTATTAAGCCGCAGGCGATATTCTTCGGCGACGTTTTCGCTTTCGGCTTCGATTTTCGGCAGTTGATTTTCAATTTCATCGATGCGCGTTTCTAATTCGTTTTGCAGAATCTCGCCTTCAACTTCGCGCATTTTTTCAAGCTCGTTTAACGCGTCGGTGCAGGCTTGCTCGACGGCGGCGGTAATCGGCTCGCTTATATCGTCTTTTTTCGTCTGCAAAACATTCGGCAGACGCGCAATCATATTCAAATCCGGCTCGCCGGTGAGCGAAAATTCATTCCGCATTTCCTTTAACGCCGACAGATAACCGGAAATCAGCGGGCGATTTATTTCATACGCGATTTCGCCCGTTTGCTCGACATTAACGAAGACATCGATTCTGCCGCGCGCCAGACGAGTTGTAATCAAGCGTTTCAAATTGGTTTCGAGCGTTTGCAGCTCATTTGCCAGTCGAAGATTAACGTCCAAAAAACGATTGTTGACGGTTTTTATTTCGACGGCGACTGAAAAATTTTCGCCCGCCGCTTGTCCGTGTCCGAATCCGGTCATTGATTTCATAAGCAGTTATCAGTTATCAGTTGACTGTTGACTGATAACTGTTTTCGTCCTCTAAAAATTGTAATTCGTAAAGTCGTTTATATGTTCCGCCGTTTTGTAATAATTCGTCGTGCGTTCCGGTTTCGATTATTTGCCCGCGCTCCATTACGACGATTTTGTCGGCGCGGCGAACAGTTGAAAGTCGGTGCGCGATGACGATTGAAGTTTTATTCCGCATCAGATTCGCCAGCGCTTTTTGAACGAGACTTTCCGATTCGGTGTCGAGCGCGCTGGTCGCTTCGTCCAGAATCAAAACCGGCGCGTTAAGCAGAACGGCGCGGGCAATGGCGATGCGCTGGCGCTGTCCGCCGGAGAGGAAAATGCCGCGCTCGCCGACCATTGTATCGAAACCTTTCGGCAATTCCCGTATAAAATCGAGCGCGAAAGCGATGCGCGCGGCTTCGGCGATTTCGGCTTCGGTCGCGTCCGGTTTTCCGTAGGAAATATTGTAGCCGATTGTGTCGTTGAAAAGAACGGTTTCCTGCGTAACGAGCGCGATTTGCCGTTTCAAACCGGAAATTTTCGCGTCGCGCAAATCGTTTCCGTCCCACAAAATCGCGCCTTCCGACACATCGTAAACTCGCTGGACGAGCTTTATCAAACTCGATTTTCCGCCGCCGCTCTCGCCGACGAGCGCGACCACAGCGCCTTTCGGAATTTCAAGATTTACGTTTTTAAGAACGGATTTTTCGTCGATTTGGTAATTAAACGAAACGTTTTTTAACTCGATTTTATCTTGTAAAACGGGCAGTTGAATAGCGTTTTCCTTCTCCGGCAGAGCTTCGGTCTGGTCTAAAACGTCCCACACGTCGCGGGCGGCGGCAAAGGCTTTGCTGAGTTCGTTATGCTGGCGCGAGATTTTCCGCATCGGGTCATACGAGCGAAGCAGAAGCAGGAGAAAATAAAGAAACTGTTCGCCCTGCATTCTGCCGTCGTTTATTTCGCGCAACCCGAAAAAAAGCAGGACGGCGATGGCGATTGTGCCGATTAAAGTAATGACGGGCGGAGAAATGGCGGCGATTTTGCCCGAACGCAGATTGGCGCGGGCGATGACTCCGGCAACGCGGGCAAAACGAGATTTTTCGCGTTCTTCGGCAAGATAGGCTTTGACAATCGTTTGATTCGACAGCGATTCCTGCGCCGTGTCGGTTAAAAGTTTGTTGCCTTCAAAAGATTCTTCGGCAAGACGGCGCAGCGATTTGCTGAATTTTGTAGTCAAAACGGCGATGACGGGAGCGACGATTATCGCGCCCAACATCAAACGCCAGTTCAAATAAAATGCCGCGCCTAAAAATGAGACGAGCATAAAACTTTCGCGCAGCACGTCGCGCAGATTGGCGGAAACCGCCAGTTCGATTGCCGCCGCGCTCGCCACAAGCCGCGAGACGAGAAAATTCGTCCGGTGTTTCTGAAAGAAAATCGCCGGTTGATTAAGCAGATGCGCGTAGAGTTCCTGACGAAGCTGCAAAACGGCTGACTGTCCGATTTTCGCCATCAGATACGAGGAAAAATATTCGGCGACTCCGCCCAAAACCGAAAAACCGATTAAAAGAACGGAAATCGTCCGCCACGCCGCATACCAGTCGTTTTGCGGAATCAGATTTTGCAGATTAAAAAGCGTCTGCGCGCCAATTCCGGTGTTGAAGGTCTGACTTAAAATCGGCACGACGAGCGCGAAAAAGGCGTTCTCGAAAAGCGCGGCGAAAATCATAGCGACGATTGCCGCCACGAACGTCGCGCGGTGCGGGCGAAGATATTTTAAAAGCCGTTTAAAGTCGTTCATCTGAATATAAATTATTGAATATACTTCAGACGAGCGGTTAAAGCCAAACTACCGCGAAGCGAAACGGTTATGGTAAGATTTGCAACGCCCGACTGAATCACGGCATCTTTTTATTTATAAATCTTCCCGCCTTTTCGGAGAAAACAATGACATCACAAAAGATATTAAAAATATTTCCGCTTCTTTCTTTGCTTTTATTTTTATCAATCGCAGCTTTGGCGCAGGTTGACGTTGCCCGTCAGACAACCGCTATTACTTACCCGCAGGACGAATTGGTATTAGTCCAGTTTCGCGGCACGACGCGTTTTCCGCGTATGAAAGGCGAAGCTAAAATCAAGCGGACGGCGAAAAACGGAACGGAAATCGATTTGTCGGTTTCAAAAATGCCGCGCCCGTTTGAACTCGGCGCGGGCTACGCGACTTATGTTTTATGGGCGGTTTCGCCCGACGGTCAAATCGACAATCTGGGCGAAATAAAACGGCGCGGGTTTTTCGATTTCGATTCAAAAATCTCGGTAACGACGCCGCTTCAAACCTTTTCGCTGATTATCAGCGCCGAGCCGCATTTTCTGGTGCGCCGTCCGAGCCAGACGATTATGCTCGAAAATTTAAGCCCGTTCGCGCCGAGCGGCAAAACTCTGGCGACGACTAAAGCGATACAGTATTTCGGAAATTCGAGCGATTATTTCCGCGACGCCAGAACGCCGGAGATTGCCGAAGTCGATTACGCTAAAACGCCTTCGACGATTTTGCAGGCGAAACAAGCCGTCGCTTTAGCCCGCTATGCCGGAGCGCAGCGCGACGCGGGCGAAGAATTGCAGCAAGCCGAAGCGCTTCTGCTGAACGCCGATAACGCCTGGAAAGCCGGACGCGACGAAGAAGTCGTCGATATTTCGGCGCGTCAGGCAATCAGCGCGGCGGTCAAAGCCGAAACGACCGCCGCCGTCCGCAAAGAAGCGCGCGAGAAACGCAACGAGAAAACACGCGCCGACGCCGAAATCCGCCAATCCGAAGAAAAGTTTTCGGACGCGCAGGGCGAGATTGCCGATTTGAAATCGGAACTTGCAAGAGAAACCAGAAACCGCGAGCTTGCCGAACGCGACGCTCAAAACTTTTCAAATCAGATTCGCGAACTGCGCGACGAACTCGGAAAACTGCGCGAAGAACTCGGCAGAACCAAAACCGAATCCGAAAATATAAAAGCGAAGCTCACCAATATTGAAACTCAGAATCAGGCAGTCGAACAGCAGCGTGAGCAGCAGCAGCAGCGAGACGAGCGATTAAACCGTCTTCAGGCAAACATTCCGATTTTGATGCAGTCGCTTAAAAGATTCGGCTCGGTAAATCGAAATGAACGCGGAATTATGCTTACCTTACCGGAAAATTACTGGACGGGAACGCGGGTTAATAATCTCGCGCCGAATGGCGAAACCAATGCCGCCGCGCTCGGCTCGATGCTAGCCGATTTAACTGATTATAAAATCGTTATCGAATCGCATACCGACAACAGAGGAACGCCCGAAGAACTGCAAACTCTGACCGACGGGCGCGCGCAAACTTTAGCTGAAAAAATAATCGCTTCGGGTGTGGCGCAGAATCGCCTTGAGACAAAAGGTTACGGCGCAAATCTGCCGGTTGCCGCGAACACGACAAACGTCAATCGCGCTAAAAATCGGCGTGTGCTGGTTATCTTAACGCCGGTTGAATAAATTTCAAATGTAAGTAATCGGACGGATTAAATTTATAAGAATCCTTAAGCCGCAGATTTACACAGATTTACACGGATAATTTTTGATAAGTTAAAAGAGGATTTTTCCAATCATTTCTTATCTTGTGTTTAGTCGGTGTAAATCTGCGGCTGATTATGCTTTTACGCGTGTCCCGTTACTTATAAAATTTAATTTTCAAGAACTAAAATCCGCGCCGGCGGAAGTCCGACGACGCATTCGTCGCCGATTTTCAGACCGACGAGACGCAGAACGAGCGCCTGCAATCGCAAGCCTTCGGCGTCGAGTTCGATTAAGGTCGTCGCGCCGAGATATTTTACGCCCGCGATTCTGGCGCGGATAAGATTGTCTTCGGGAAAAGACGCGCCGAAGGAAATCGAGATATGTTCGGGACGAATGGCGAGCGTTATATTTTCGTCGTCGGATATATGAATATTCGTTCCGGTTTTGTCGGTATAAAGCCGGTGTCCGCCGTCTGCGGTTTGAAATTCGGGCGTGCCGGTCTTATTTGAAGGCGAACGCTTCGCGGCGATTAAATTATTTCGCCCCGTCGCAATCGCCGCCGCCGCCGAGTTCGGATTTTCGTAAACTTCGCGCGGCGTTCCGATTTGTATGATTTCGCCTTTGTCGAGAATCGCGACGCGATTGCAGATAGAAAAAATCTCATTAAAATCGTTGGTCGCAAAAATGACGGTCAGATTTTTTTCTTTAACAGTTTTTCTCAGCTTCGATAAGTTTTCTTCACGCGCCGCCGTGTCCAGACAGCAGAACGGATTATCGAGCAGTAAAACTTCGTGGTCGCTTTTCAACAAGTTTTCAAATTCAAAAATATGTTTTTCGCTGTCGGATAAAACGCCGGAATTTTCTGTTTTATAAAACGATTTCTCGAAAAACCGGTTTGACGCCGAAGAAATAAAGCCGTGTTCCTTTCGTTTGACGCCGGTTAAATCCGTGCCGCCGAAAGAAATCGAACCGTCGTCAATTTCAACGTCGCCCGCAATCGCGCCGGTTAAAGTCGATTTGCCCGCGCCACTCGCGCCGAACACGCCGAGAATCTCGCCCGTTTCAATTGTCAGGGAAATGTCTTTGATAACCTGATTTTGACCGTATTTTTTTGAAATATTATTGATAATTAGCGTCATTGTTTTAACGGGAAATCTGAAACTTTCCGAGCAATCGAGCGTGCAAATTAAAAGTATGCTTTCGTCATCCGAATAAGGCAAGTATAATAAAAAACGCTTTTGAGGAAAAATTATGACAAATGAAAATCCGAGTTTGAAAAGAAAGCTGGCGCACGCCGGCGGCTGGACGCTTGTGCGCCGCGTGGCGAAATCGATTCCGTATGTCGGCACGGCGATGTCAATCGGGCTTGTCGGCTACGACATCAAAAGAAAAGGCGTCGTCAGAGGCGTCTTAAATTCCGGCATCGACGCCATTCCGTTTGTCGGCGCGGGCAAAAATATCGTCGAATTTTTTACGGGCGATATTTTTCCCGATAAAGATTTGCCGAACGGGAGAAAATAAACTATATGAATTTCAGAGAAATTAAGCCGAAAAATTTTTTAACGGCGGCGTTTTTGTTTTGCCTGTGCGTTTTATTTTCTTCCGCCGCCGACGCGCAGACCGCAAAACGCCGAACGCGCCGGACGCTTCAGCCGATTGTCGTCCCGACGCCTTTTCCGCAGGCATCCGAGCCGGTTGTCGTCAGCCGCGCCGAAGATAATCAAAATCAGATTTTCGCCGCGCCGCAGATTGAACAAACCGCGCCGGAAAGTCTCGATTCTAAAATCGATAATGTCAGCAGCGGTATAAACGATTTAAAAACGCGCGTCAAATCTCTGGAATCGAAAAAGGCGAACGAATACGACGAAAAGCAAAAACGGCTTCTTCTGAATCTGGACATTTTAACGCGCGCCGAAGCTCGTTCCGAATCTTTGCGCAAGCAGCTTTTCGATATGATTGAGAAGGAAAGCACGGTTAAAACCAGGCTCGAACAGCTCGAAAACGATTCGCGTCCCGAAATGATTGACCGCTCGATTGCTTTTGCCGGAACTTTGCGCCCGGAAGAACTTCGCGATTTACGGCGAAAAAATATGGCGAGCGAAAAACAGAATCTGCAAAATCTTCTGACCGAAATTCAAAACAGCCGTTCCGGGCTTGAGGTCAATGTTCAAAAATCCGACGCGCTTGTTGAAAAACTGCGCTTTAAGCTCGAAAAGGATATTGACGACGCTTTGACCGACAATAATTCAAATAAATAATCGTTTGCGTTAACCCGAACGGCGGGGAGTTTTACCGCTGAGGCGCGGAGATTTCGCAGAGAAACGCGGAGAGGAAATTTTTTCTTCTCCGCGTTTCTCTGCGTCTTGCTCTCCGCGTCTCTGCGGTAAAATCTTAAACTCGTATTAGATTATTTTATCTTTGCTTTAGGTTTGAGCGGTTTGACGTTTTTCTCGCAGTCTCTAACCGTCGCAATTACTGCAAGCGTTCGCAGATATTTATCGGTGAAACTTTCCGCCGAAGCGAGCGCGCCTTGAAAATCGTTGCGGCTGATTTCGTAAAACGTTTGATTTAAATCGAATCCGGGAACGTCGTAGACGGCAAAAAACATAAAACCTTTGCCCTTTATTTGCTGCGTTTGGCTGCTCGAAAATAAATTCGGATTCTCCAGCGCGTTTGCCGTCTTGACCGAAAGCGACAACGAATCGAGCGCGTTGGAATGATTTATTTTTTCATAGACGTTCGCCAGACCCATTAAAACCTGCGCTTTTTCGACCGAATCGGGCGCTTTCGCCGCCAGTTGATAAACTTCCAGAAGCGCGTCGAGCGATTCGTATTTCGAGTTCGGTTCTTTTAATTTCGCTTCGGCAATATCGAAATAAAGAACGGCGCGGTTTTCGATTTTAGCGACTTTTTCGGCGTGTTTTCGGGCGTCGTCAAACCGTTTTTCATCCGTTGCCAATTTTGAACGCTGGTAATAAAAATAATTCAGCGTTCCGGCGCGCGCCGCGTCTTCGCGCATTTTGTCGAGCCAGCTTTCCGCCGATTTGAAATCTTCTTCGGTTTTTGCCGAAGTCGCCAGCGGATAAATCAGAGAATCGGTTAATTTGCCGTCGGCGTCGGCTTTTTCAACGTCTTTTAATTTTTCGGCGAACGATTTACCAAAATATCTGCCCGATTCGTTCCGCTTTTCGGTTGAATCCATAAGTTCGTTCGAGACGATGGAATTTGCCTGTAGCTTCGCTTGCGAAAACATCGGAACGAGGTCGGGAAACTGCGCGGCGACAAGCGGTTCGATGTCGTTCAGAGCATATAGCGCGACAACTGTTTCAGGCGTTTTGGTCATCAGCGACTGATTCGTGTTTTCCGGCGTAAGCTGTAAAACGCGCCGGAAAAGCGCGATTAAAAATTGGCGCTGGAGATTCGGCTTCGGCGAAAAGCCCGACGGAACGCTCGTGCCGAGATTATATTTTTCGATGCCGAAAATTCTGTCGCGTCCGAACGGATAAGCCGAAAGATAGAGAAGCCGGAAAACTTCCATATTGCCGTAACTGTTGAGCAGTTCGGCGTAAATCTGGTCGGCGAGCGGCTGATTGCTCCGCGCCATTATAAAAAGCTGATTAAACCAGCTGTAGATAAACGGATAGCGCATCACGCGGCGGGCGAGCGATAAAGCCAAATCGGGATTGTCTTTGGAGAGCCGGACAGCCATTCCGAGAAGTTCCTGCGCTTCGTGGTCTCTGTCGAAATCGCCGCGCTTATCTTTTTCCTTATCTTCGTCGAAATCCTTTAAAACGACTTCGCTCAGACGCCGCGCCCATTGCGCGTCGCGCTTTGCAATCGCTTCGATGACCTTAAAACGATAATCGGGTTTGTCTTCGATTATGCCTTTGCTGTAGTCGGGTTTTTCCAAACCTTTTTCCCGAAAACGGTCTTGAGCGATTTGAAACGCTTCGGTAAAATATCGCCGTGCCGCCGTCTGGTCTGCCGTCCATAAATAATCGGCGACTTTTATTAAAACATTAACGCGCTGGTCAGTTTCATCGAGCGTTTTGCTGAAATCGGCTTGCTGTTCAATCAGTTGGCGAGCCAATTGCGCGTCGCATTGTTTGATTGGTTTTTTAGATACGGTTTGAGCAGCCGTATTCAAGGCGGCAATCAATAAACAAAAAGTCAGCGAAAAACAGAGGTGTTTCATAGATTTTTCTCCGGCAATAAATTTTTTACACGCTGTTAAAATAACTTTGTTTCCACTTTACCGCAAGAAAAAATAAGCTGTCGCGTTCTGAAGTCATCGGGTCGGGCATCAGATTACAAATTGTGTAGAAAATGCTTTGAGCCGGAGCGCGGACATCTTGTCCGCTATTAGAACGCGCTTTGGCGTTCGCTAAGAACCGGATGAAAATCGATGTTGAATTTAGTCGGACTTTTTAGATTGCTTTGGCAATCTTTGCGGACAGGATGTCCGCGCTCCGACGCGCCGCGCTTTAATATCTGAAAATGAGGAGAAGTTTTATGAGTTCCAAAAATGCCGCAAGTTTATTTTGTTTGATTTTTACTTGTTTATTCGCTGCGATTTCGGCAAGCGCGCAAGGCGTCGTTATACCGATTATCTGCGACATTCGACCGTGCCGCCCGATTCCGCGTCCGCGTCCCATTCCAATTCCGAACGCGCTGCCGGTAAAATCTATTGTGCTTGATACAAAAATTAACGGGCAGGTTGCGACGACGCGCGTCGAGCAGGTTTTTCGCAACGACACGCCTTACACGCTCGAAGGCACGTATTTTTTTCCGATTCCCGAAACGGCTTCGATTGTCGAATTCGCGATTTGGGAAAACGGTAAAAAGCTCGTCGGCGAAGTTCGCTCTCGTGAGGAAGCCAGACGAATTTACGACGAAATCGTCAGAAGGCAGCGCGACCCGGGACTTCTCGAATATGCGGGCAAAGATTTGTTTCAGGCGTCGATTTTTCCGATTCCGCCGAATTCGGATAAAAAACTCGAAATCACTTATTCGCAAATCCTGAAAGCCGAATCGGGAACGGTTGCGTATCGTTATCCGCTCGGAACGGGCAGAAATATGTGGACGAATTCGCGACGCGGCGATTTTCAAACGCAAGGCGATTCGCCGAATAATTCAAGAAATACGCAAACTTTCGGAACGGTTTCGGGCAAAATCGAAATCGTCGGAAACGAAGCGATACGCAATATTTATTCGCCTTCGCACAAAATCGAAGTTTCGCGCAGAGGCGAGAAAACCGGCGTCGTCTCGTTTGAAACGATGGGCGACAACACGGATTTTCAGCTTTTTTACGGCTTGTCGAACAACGATTTCGGAATGTCGCTTTTGACTTACCGCGAAGCCGGACGGGACGGTTATTTTCTGCTGCAATTGTCGCCGAAAGATAATTTGAGCGAAAGGGAACTGGTCAATAAAGACATCGTTTTCGTTCTCGATACGTCGGGTTCGATGGCGGACGAAGGCAAAATGGAAAAGGCGCGCGCGGCTTTATTGTTCGGCGTCCAAAATCTGCGCGAGGGCGACAGATTCAACGTCATAAATTTTGCGGGCGAAGAACATTTGATGGAAGACCGTTTGATTGCGGCGAATTCGACGGGCAAAAAACGCGGCGAAGATTTCGTCAAAAAATTAACTCCGACCGGCGGCACGAATATCGACGCCGCGCTAAAGGCTTCGCTCCGGCAGTTTGATTCGTCCGAACGCCCGAAAATGCTCGTCTTTATGACCGACGGTTTGCCGACGGTCGGCGAATCGAACGTCGAAAAAATTATTCAAAACTCTAAAGAAATAAAAGTTGACGGCTTGCGGCTGTTCACGTTCGGTGTCGGCTACGACGTGAACACGCGCCTTTTGGACAAACTCGCGTCGGAAAATTCCGGCGTCGCCGATTATGTCGAGCCGAAGGAAGATTTGGAAGTCAAAGTCTCCAATTTTTTCACGAAAGTAAATTCGCCGGTTTTAACCGATTTGGAAATGGATTTCGGCGGCGTCCAAACCGAATTGCTTTATCCGCGTAATTTAACTGACATTTTCAAAGGTTCGCAGTTGACCTTAATCGGGCGCTATAAAAACGCGGGCGATTTGCAGAATGTAACGCTCAGGCTGAAGGGAAAAACCGGAAAGGAAACCAGAAATTTCAACTACGCGAATCTTAAATTTCCTGCCCGCGCCGAAGACAACAGTTTTTTGCCGCGCCTCTGGGCAACCAGGCGCGTCGGCTGGCTGGTCGAACAAATCCACTCGAACGGTGAAAATAAGGAACTGCGCGACGAAATCGTCGATTTGGGAACGCGTTTCGGAATTGTAACTCCGTATACGTCGTATCTGGCGACGGACGGCAGCGAAAGAGAAGCCAATTCGAGCAGTTTTGTTCTGCAAAACAGCGCCGGAAGAAGAAACACGCTTTCGGAATTGCCGATAAACGGCAGAAGCGTCGGCAACGGAAACGGCAACGGAATAAGCGCGCCCGTTCCGAGAAAATCAGCGGCAAAACGCGTGTCGGCGGAATCGATAACCGGACAAGCGGCGGTGCAGGCGAGCAAAAACGCCCAATTGCAGCAAATGACCGAAACCGTCGCCGGCGATAACGACGAAACAATCAAAACCGGCACGGTGAAAAAAATCGGCGCGAAAACTTTTTATCTGGAAAACGGCGTCTGGATTGATTCGGAGTTTAAGGAAGAAGCCAAACTCGCCGAGACGAAACTGCAATTTGCAAGCGATGAATTTTTCAATTTAATCAAGCGCGAAAAAGATTTAGCGCGATATTTCGCCGTCGGCGAGCAGGTCGTATTAGTCTGGAAAGACAAGGTTTATCGAATCGTTAAATAACCGGCGGTTTGATAAAGCAGCGGAATCTAATTTATTATAAAAAGGCGGCGCGTCGCGGAAAAAAGAGTTATCTTATTCAGCCGAAACGCCGCCTTTTTTTGTAAAAAAGTATATTATGCCAATCAACAGTAGAAAATAAAAGCGTCTTTTACCGGGAGCGCGGGCATCCTGCCCGCTTCTCGAACGCTCCTTGAGCATTCGGGAAGCGTTTAATTGAATTCGAGTTTGAATTTATTGCGGCGTTTATTCGCGCTGTCGCGCTCTATTAGCGGGCAGGATGCCCGCGCTCCGACGGCGCTCGCCGATACGTCTTGTCTACTATTGATTCACATATATTATCGACGAAAAGAAAATGTTCAGTATAAAAAATACGATTCTCCTTTTACTATTTGTTTTATCGACAGCGCAGATTTTTCGCGCTCAATCCGGCTGGAGCGTCAATCAAAACAAAAGCGCGGGCGATTTGGTCGCCGTTTATTTCACGTCGTCCGATAAAGGCTGGATTGCCGGTGATAAAGGTTATCTCGCGTTCACGAAAGACGGCGGCAAAAACTGGGCGCGGCAAGCCTTAAATACCGACGAAAACATCAACGAGATATATTTTCGCAGCGACAATAACGGTTATCTGGTTGCCGGAAAAAAGATGTTCATCACGCGCGACGCGGGCAAAAGCTGGCAGGAAACGAAAATTTATAACTCGTCCGACTTCAAAGGCTTGACGCCGGAATTTCTGAGCATTCGCTTTCCCGATAAAAAACTCGGCTTCGTCGTCGGCTCGTTGCTCAATAAAAACGAAGAAGTCGTCGATTCGCTCGTTATGCGAACGAACGACGGCGGCGAAACGTGGTCGAGAATCGCAATCACGCCGAAAGTCGAGCTTTATCATCTGGATTTCGTAAGCGGCTCTTACGGCTGGATTGTCGGCGACAAAGGATTAATTTTAATGACTTATGACGGCGGCTTGAGCTGGATAAAACAAAAATCGGGAACTGATAAAGCCTTGTATAATGTCGATTTCCGGGATGAAAGCGAAGGCTACGCCGTCGGCGCGAAAGGCGTGATTTTAAGAACCGAAGACGGCGGGCAGATTTGGGAAACGGTCAGGACGAATTTTCCGGCGACCTTTATGCGCGTCGATTTCGCCGACGCCAAAAACGGCTGGATTGTCGGCTACGGCGGCTCGATTCTCCGCTCATCCGACCGCGGAAAAACGTGGATACAACAAGCGAGCGACACAAAAGCGAATCTCTACGGTTTGTTCACCGCCAAAAAATACGGCTGGGCGGTCGGCGCAAGCGGCGTCGTTCTTCAATATCAAAAATAAACTTAAATAACTTTGCCGGAATTAAAATTTAGAAACTGCATTTTAGAAACTGCTTTGTTAAAAAAAATCGGAATAGTTGACAGGAAATTGGGCGTGATTCTTCTATTTAAGAAATAAAATATAGAGAGATTGACGGTAAACGCGGATTTTTTATTTCCAATTTAACAGATGTGTGATATGTTGCATTAGCAATATCGTCCATTTTTCATCAATTCATTACAAATTATTATACCGGCAACTACTCGCCGGTAAAGAGAACACACGAGTGATCTGAATCTGAGTTCTTTAACTCATCCGAAGAAATTTCGGCGAATATTTGCATAAATAATTCTTGTTGCCGTTTTACATTGTTATAAGGCTCTTTAATTCTAATTCAAAATTTGCGGAGGTCATCACAATGGTTAGGAAAGCAGTTTATTTCCTTTTATCTATTTTTGCCGGCTTGGTCTTATGCGTTAATTTCGCATTTTCGCAAGGCACATCATCACGATTGACGGGAACAATTACGGATACGTCGGGCGCGGCGGTTCCAGATGCAACCGTTACTTTGACAAACGAGGGAACCGCTCAGTCTTTAACTACTCAAACGAGTGAGAGCGGAGCTTACACATTTGATTTAATTTCAGTCGGAACATACAAGGTTACGGTTGAAAAAGCAGGTTTCAAAAGGTTTGTTTCAACCAAAAATAACGTCAATGTCAACTTGCCGACAACCGTTAACGTTCCTTTAGAGGTCGGAGACGTTTCCGCTACGGTAACGGTTGAAAATACAGCCGAAGCCGTGCAAACCGGCACATCGGGAAATGTCGGCACGACGATTGAGCAAAGGACGGTGGAAAGTTTGCCGATTGTCGGGCTTCGCGGACGCAATCCGTTAGACCTGATTAATTTTCAACCGGGTGTTGTTACCGGCGCAAATGTCGGCGGCGGCGTTCACGTTCACGGTTCGCGCGACCGGGCGTTTAATTTTACGCTTGACGGAATTGATATTAACGATTCGAGCTCGGGCGGCGCGAATTTTACACCAATTCGCACGAACCCCGACGCCATACAGGAATTTCAAATTTTGACAAGTAATGTTACGGCGGAACAAGGACGAAGCAGCGGCGCTCAAGTTTCGCTCGTAACTCGTTCGGGAACGAATCGTTTAAGCGGAAATATTTTCGAGTATTACCAAACACCGGATTTTAACGCTAACGAATATGAAAACAATTTGAATGGGATTCCGAGACGGCAATTCCTTCAGCATATTTTCGGCGGCAGCGTCGGCGGTCCGATAGTCATTCCCGGCTTTGGCGAAGGCACGCCCGCTTTTCACGTTTTAAAGGACAGAGCGTTCTTTTTTGTTAATCTACAAATGCTGCGTGCCAATGAAACTCGTCGAGTGCAGCGCACCGTTTACACGGATTTGGCGCGGCGCGGAATTTACCGTTTTGTCGTCGGCGGTAGAAATGCGGCGGCGGGAACGCCTACTACGAGTGCTTTCCCGACCGGAGCGGCGGTTAATCCAGACGGCTCGCCGCGTTTCCCGAACTGCAACGGTAATCCGCCGACCAATGCGCCCTGTATTCAGGCGTATGATGTCAGAACTCAATCGCCGATTACGATTGACCCTTCCATTAGTTCATTATTAAATTCGATACCTCTGCCGAATGACTTTTCGATAGGCGACGGATTGAATACCGCCGGATTTAACTTTGTCCCGCAGCAGATTGAAAATCAATACGATTTCGTAACAAAGTTAGATTTTAAAGTGAACGACAAAAATCAACTTTATTTGCGTTATTCACAAGGACAGCAAGAGACTCTCGGCGATAGAGTCAACGTCGGACAACCGGCTTTTCCGGGATTTCCAAATTTGGTAGATACGCTCCGCAACCCGAAAAATGTGGCAATAAACTATCGCGCGTCGCCGACGGCGAAACTAACGAATGAATTCGTTTTCGGCATCAATTTGTTCAGCTTCAGTTTTGCGTCCGCGCAGCCCGATCCGACTATTCCGTTTAGTTTGAATAACGTAACTGACCCGAATACGAACTTTGCCTTTAATGCGCGGACTGTGCGGACTTTTCAGTTTGTTGACAATTTAACCTTTGATTTTTCGCCGCACATTATTAAAGCGGGCATTAACTTTCGCTTCGGAAAGCAGTTTGACGACCGCTCTTCAGCCGGCGGAAGTATCGAAGGGTCAGTCGGATTCGGAGCCGGTTCCAGCAGTTTTACCGGATTCAATTTACCAGAATCGGGTTCGACTAATATTAACATTGCTGATTTGAGTCGTTTGCGAAGCACGATTAATGATTTAATCGGACGCATCGGCAGCATCAATCAAGGCTTTGTCGTTGACCCGAGTAATCCGAGCCGCTTTGCTCCGGCGGGAACTCGTTATAATTTCACCGCTTATTACCCGGAATACGATTTTTATGTTCAGGATACGTGGCGGGCGCGGCAGAATTTAACATTTGACATCGGACTGCGGTATGAAATTAAGCTGAATCCGAGTTCCAAAGATTTACCGATTCTGCGTCCTAACCAGCCATTCACTGCCGGATCGGCTCCGACCAACACGCTTCGCTTTGAGGAAGGAGATTTATTTAAAGATGATTTCAATAATCTTTCGCCTTCGGTCGGCTTTGCCTGGGACCCGTTTAAGAGCGGTAAAACTTCCATTCGAGCTAATTATCGTTTATCTTACGACCGTTTTCCGTCGCAGGTATTTGCCAACAGCATTTATCAAAGCACGCCCGGAAACACTTTTGCTTCGACTATTTCTGACATAGCTACACGAAACCTGCTTATCAGAAACGGTTTGCCGGATTTAACTCCGACGCGAACACCCAATGATTTGCGGCAACCTCTTGCTTTTTCACCTAGCGGCATTACTTTAGTTGACCCTGATTTACAATTTCCTGAAAGTCATCAATGGTTTGCCGGTTTCCAACGCGAACTCTGGGCGAAAAATGTTCTGGAAATCAATTATATCGGCAGGCGCAGCACTCACCTTTTCGGCGGTTACGATGCCAATCAGGTCAATATTTTTGCCAGCGACCCGCGATGCCCGGAAAACTTTTTGCAGGCGTTTAACGCGCTTCGCGCCAGCACGACCGCAAATTCATGTTTAATAAATTTGTTGTTTACCGGAAGCGGGACTAATAATGCGGGAACAGCGACGTTTCGTTCGATTCCGGCGATTTCTTCCACATTAGCTTCAACTCAAACCGGCGGCAGTGTGGCAACCGCGGCATTGGTAGTTTCGCAAAGATCTCCTGGAAATAATCAGCAGTTGATTGCCACGACAATAAACAATCCGTTCTTTTTCCAGCCGCTTCCGCAATTTACAAGCGCGGTTAACGTTCTGGACAGCAACGACGTATCGCGTTACAACGCGTTGGAATTTATTGTTAAACGGAGAATTACTAACGGCATCGGTTATCAACTGGCGTATACTTTTTCAAAATCAATGGATACGCGCTCGTTTGACCCGACTTTTTCGACCGTTTCACGCGGCACGGCGCAGTCGGCTTCAAGCACGCCGTTTGACATCAACAATCGCCGATTGAATTACGCTCCGTCTGATTTTGACCGGCGGCACGCTTTGCAGGCGTATTACGTCATTGATTTGCCGTTCGGCAGAGGACGCAAATTCGGTTCTGATATACCGAGAGTTCTTGATTTCATTGCCGGCGGCTGGCAACTCGCCGGAACATTCAACTTAGCTTCAGGTCGTCCGTTTACGGTTTATTCCGGCTTGAATACATTCAGTAATGTCGTTTCATCTACCGCCAACTGTAATAACTGCCCGCGGGATTTAGGCGCATTAATTCAACGAGACGGCACGAATTACTTTTTTACCGAAGAAGCGGCAAGCAGATTTTCGCTGCCTGCGCCGGGAGAACTCGGCAACACGGGACGAAATCAATTCATCGGTCCGGGTCAATTTCAAACTAATGTCTCGCTTTCCAAAAAGTTCAAATTTACGGAAAGATACAATTTTGACTTAAGAGTTGACGCGCTTAATGTAACCAATACGCCGAACTTTGGCTTGCCGACGGCGACGCTTACATCGGGCGTATTTGGTCGAATTCGAGACAATGTAACTACTTTATCCAGAAGATTACAATTTTCAGGAAAGTTTAATTTCTAAACAACCTGGATTGTAAAAACTAAAAAATCTCTGCGATAAATTTTAATTTATCGCAGAGATTTTTTGTAAATTATTTTCTACAAAAGCAACTTAACCGAAAGGGCGGACATCATTATTAACAGGCTGAGAGTCGAGCCGATATATTTCAAAAATTTTTAGCACGGCTTAAAGTCTTTCTGATTCCTCCTGTTTCTTTTCGCCCGCCGGGTTTTATAATCCGGCGGGTTTTTTTGTCTGCCAATCATTTCGTCTGATTTCGGGCGATGCGGTTTGCCGCCGATTCGAGTTGACGGGCGCGCGGCAGAGATTCGACGGCGCGGGCGATTTGCGGGTCTTCTTCGATTAAAACCTGATTGGCGGCGACGCTGCCGTATGCCGCCGTCGCCAGGTTGTAGCGCAGGCGCTGTTTGATAAACGCGGTTTCGGTTTGGATTACTGTCGTTCGGAAATCTTTGTCGTCGCCCGCGAAAGCTCGAAAAGCGCGGATTAGTTCGGGCGAAACGATAATGTCCGACGGGCGTATGCGCTCGCCGTATTTTACGGGCTGTCTGATTTTATAATTCTCGAAGCCTCTGATTTCGCCGCTTACCAGCGCGCGCGTGAAAAAGAAAATCGGGTCGAGCAGCTTGATTTGCGATTGATTTAAGGTCGGCGCGCTGACCGTTTCGTCCGGCGTGATGCCGTCGCCGCCGTAGATTTTTCTGCCTGTAACGGTTTTGTTCGCGAGATTGTTTTTTTCGTCTTCGGTTAATTTTACTTTGTGATTGAAATAATCGTATATGCCGGTGCGCGTGTAATCGCGCTGGATTGAGCGACCCGAAGGCGTGTAATATTTGGCTGTCGTCAATGTCAAACCCGAACCGTAAGGCAGATTGATAACGCTCTGCACCAAGCCTTTGCCGAACGTGTTTTCGCCGACGACGACGGCGCGATCCGAATCCTGAAACGCGCCGGCGACAATTTCGGACGCCGATGCGCTGCCGCCGTTGACCAGAACGACGAGCGGAATGTTTTCCGGTTTCGGGTTGTGCGATTTCCAGGTGTAATTATCGACCGAAAAACGCCCGCGCTGAGTCAGAACGGTTTGGTCGGCTTTGAGAAATTTTTCCGCTACTTTAACCGCCTGTTCGAGAATGCCGCCGGGATTGTCGCGCAAATCGATAACGAGCGCGTTTAAGCCCTGAGCGCGCAGACCGCCGAGCGCGGCTTCGACTTCTTCGGCGGTCGTGTAGTTAAAGCCTTCGCGCATATCGATGTAACCGACGCCGGGACTGAGAAAATAGGCGTCGGGAACAGACGGTTGAGCGACACGATTGCGGCGCATCTCGATTGTTTCGATTTTGTCCGAACCGGCGCGCTCGACGCTCAGGCGAACGATTGTTCCTTTTCTGCCGCGCACACGGTCGCGGACGTATCCCGAATCTTTGCCGGAGACATTTTCGCCGCCTACCGCCAGAATTTTATCGCCGAAGCGCAGACCGGCGCGGGCGGCGGGCGAATCGGGAAAAGTCGCGGTTACGAACGTATCGACGCTGCCGCCTTTTCGGTAATTGATGATTGTCGAGCCGATGCCGAAATACTGGCTTTGCTGGTCTTCGAGCAGACTCTGGTAAGCCGCCGAATCGAAATAATTGGAATGCGGGTCGAGCGTGCGAAGCATTGCCGTAATCGAAGCATTCGTTAATTGGTTATAATCGACGCGCCCGCCGCCCGCGTAATTGTTTTTGACGACCGCGAGCGCGTCGGCAAAATCCCGCGCGATTAACTCGTTTTGCCTTTCGACGGAAAGCGCGTTTCGGTTTTGCCTGCCGCCGTTCGGCGCGGAAGCGGCAAACGAACTGCCGCGCGCGATTCTAAACGGTTCGACAACCGGAAACGGCACCGCGCCGCTCGCCTTCGACTGCGCGAAAGCCGGAAGCGAGCCGAGCAAAATTAAAAGAAAAAATAGCGCTTTATTATTCGGCATAAAAAAGAATTTGAAAACTATAGAAATCAATAGCTGTGTAAAAATCCGATGTCGAACTTTTAACGGGCGTTTTATGAACGACGAAGCGCGTTCATTTGCGGACAGGATGTCCGCGCTCCGACACGCTCCGACGCGCTTCGGCAGCCGGTTATTTAATTTTCCGATGTTTGCAGAAACGAGTAATCGGCGGCGGTTTCCAAAAGTTTTTTCAGCCTGCCGTTTTTATTTTTTCCGGTTAAACCGCTTTTGCCGAGTCAAACGAAAGAACGCGTAAAAAAAGTAATAGACATTGACCCGAAACTTTGTTAAAACGTAACAAATCGTTTTCAGGGTCTTCCCATTCAGGGTCTTCCCAATTTTATTTACACAACTGAATAGTGCAATATAATTCCGTCGCCGGGCGTGTTGTGTAAATCTTTACCTAAATTTCAGAGGAGAAAATCAGTAATGAAAAAAAACTTTACCTTCAGCGCGTTGTTTATCTTGGCGATAATCCTAAGCGCGTCTTTTATTAAAACCGTTTCAGCCCAACAGACGGCAATAAAAGATTTAATGTTCAGCAATACCGCAAACAAAATAATCGACCTTAACGCGCCGCAGGTTACCGGCGTCGTTATCGACGAAATATACGGCGGCGGCGGAAATGCCGGCGCAACCTTTAATCAGGATTTTGTCGAGCTTTATAACAACAGTTCGGCAAATGTCGATATAAGCGGCTATTCGCTTCAATACGCTGCGGCAACGACGGCAACGCCAACCGCTTTTACGGTTTGCACTATTACGGCATCTGATACGGTTATTGAACCCGGCACGTATTTTTTAATTGCAACCGGAAACGCCAGCGCGACTGTCGGCAAGCCTTTGCCGACACCAAACGCAATTGTTCTTTAACCCTTGCCGCCGGAATGGGTAAAGTGGCTTTGACAAGCGGCACGGGACGTTTAGACGCTACCACTTGTCCGCCTACCGCACCGGCGGGAACGAGCATTGTTGATTTTGTCGGCTACGGCAGCACGGCAACCACGGCAGGTTTTTGTTTTGAAGGAGCATGACCAGCGCCGACACCGAGCGCAACGCTTTCAGTTCAAAGAACTCCAATCGGAAACGATACGAATAATAACAGCGCCGATTTTACAACGGGCGCGCCGTCTCCAATGGCGGCGGCAACGACAGCAGCGCCGCCGTCGTTCGCCATTAACAATGTAACTCAGGCGGAAGGCAACAGCGGCACGACTAATTTTGTCTTTACCGTTACCAAAACGGGAACGACTTCTTCAAGTTCCACAGTTACATACACGACTGCTAACGGAACGGCGACGGCGGGCAGCGATTACACGGCAACTTCGGGAACGCTGACGTTTGCCGCCGGCGATACGACGATGACGATAACCGTTCCGGTTACCGGCGATACGATTGTCGAGAGCGACGAGACATTTACCGTTACCCTGACGGCTGGAAAGAACGCGACGATTTCAAACGCGACCGGCACGGGAACGATTACTAACGACGACACCGCGCCCGCCAACAGCGCGCCGACCGTTACGGCAAATCCGACCGCGCAGACGATTACCGGCGGCGGAACGGGAACTTCGACGATTACGATTACCGACGAAGACGCGGCGACCGTCGCTCTGACCGGAACTTCAAACAACCAGACGCTCGTTCCGAACGCGAATATTTCTTTCAGCGGCACGGGAGCGAACCGGACATTAACCGTTACGCCTGCCGCCGGACAAACCGGAACGGCGACAATTACCGTTACCGCGACCGACGCGGGCGGTCTGACCGGCACGACGACTTATACGCTGACGGTCAACGCAGCGGCGAATCCGACGGTCAGTCTTTCGGTCAGCTCGAACACCGCCGCCGAATCGACACCGGCTGGAACTCCGATTACTGTAACGGCGACCGCTTCATCGCCGGTAGCGACGGCGCAGACGGTTAACGTCGGCGTGTCGGGCGCGGGCGTTACAACCGGAGATTTCACGCTTTCAAACACGACCATTACCATTCCGGCGAACTCGTCGAGCGGCTCGGTAACGTTTACCGTCAACGACGACAATATTGCCGAAGGAACGGAAACGGCGACATTGACTATCGGCAATCCGTCTCCGGGCATTACGCTCGGCTCGCCGACTTCGCAGAACATCACAATTACCGATAATGAAACGAATAACACTACAACCGTTGTCAGTCCGGCAAATATGAACGGATTCGTCTTTTTCCCCGAAGGTCCGACCGGCAGCTTCAGCACCGGAACTTTCGTTCGCGGTCCGGGACAGCCGCCGCTCGGAATGGGCAGCGCGAGATTTACAATCGACGACACGGGACGCGAAGCATTGGCGACATTCGCCTTTGCCAATACCAGACTCGACGCCATCACCGAACTCAGCTACAGCGCTTACCAGAATAAAGTAACGAATCCGTCGACGCCGCCTAATATAACTCTGTCTCTGCAATTCGACGTTGACTTTAACCTGTCCGACGCCAACAACGCTTTTCAGGGCAGGCTCGTATTTGAACCGGCGGCTAACGGCATTCCGGTAACGCCGAACACGTTCCAGACCTTTAACGCGCTCGACCCGACGACGGGCAGATTTTTCGCTACCGACACGACGGCTTCGGGCGGCAGCTGCACGCAGGCGAATCCCTGCACCAAAGCTCAATTGCTGGCACTGTTTCCGAACGTCGGTATTCGCAACAGTCAGTTCGGCGGGTTGATTTTAAGAGCGGGCGGTCCTGTTCCCGGAGGCTTCGACGGAAACGCCGACGCTCTGACAATCGCCGTCAACGGCAACCGGACGACGTTTGATTTCGAGCCGTCGTCGACGACCGTCGTCGTCTCGCCGACTAATATGCGGGGCTTCGCTTTCGTGCAGGAAGATCCGGTCGGGTCTGGAGCTTTCGTCGTCGGACCGCCGATGCCGCCGCTCGGCTTCGGAAGCGCGCAGCTGACGGTTGACAGTAACGGACGCGAGCTTTTGCTGACACAGCAGTATGCCGGAACGCGGTTCGACGCCATCACGCAGCTTCAATACAGCGCGTATCAAATCAATCCGGCAAATCCGCAGGTTACGCTGACTCTGCAATTCGATGTCGATTTTAATTTGAACGACGCGGACACTTCATTTCAGGGACGAGTCGTCTATGAGCCTTCCGTCAACGGAATAACTCCGCAGCAGGGAATGTTCCAGGCGTTCGACGCGACGAACGGAAAATTCTATTTTTCCAGAACGCCTCCGGGCGCGGCGACAAATCCCTGCACGCAGGCGTCGCCCTGCACACGCGCGCAGGTTCTGGCGGCGTTTCCCAATGCCGGTATCAGATTTGTCGCCGCGGGAGCGCCGAACAACGGTATTCTGGCAATTATGGCTGGAGGTCCGGTAGCGGGCGGTTTCACCGGAAACGTCGATGCTCTGGTTGTCGGAATTAACAACGTCAACACCGTTTTTGATTTTGAAGCGGCTGCGCCGGCGACGGCGGCGGCGGTTAATGTCGGCGGTCGCGTTACCACTTCGAGCGGTCGCGGCATTTTCCGGGCAATAGTCAAAATGACGGACGGCGCGGGAATCGTTCGCACGGCTTATACCAATATATTGGGCTATTACCACTTTGCCGAAGTCGAAGTCGGGCAAACTCTGATTTTTGACCTTAAACACAAGAGCTACAATTTCAGAGAACCGACGCGGATTGTTTCTCTGACCGAAGAAACGGTTTCGCTCAACTTTACGGCGTATTAAGCCGAAGGGATAAAGGCTGAATAAAAAGGATGAACGAGAGATTTCCGGTTCATCCTTTTTTATTTGCCGTTCACTATTTACCGTTGACCATTAACTTAATATATCCATAATTACCGGCGGCGCATCTTTTGCAATTACGATATGAAACCCTTTTGCTATTTATCGCGTAATAAGCTAAACATATCTCTAACCAAATCTAAAGGAAGAAAAAATGGCTAAAAAAATTACTATCAAAGCGGCGGGCGCACTGCTTATCGGCGTGCTGGCGACAGGCGCGTTTGCCCAGACCGCGAAAACTACAAAAAATTCAACATCGGGAGATAAAATGTCAGGAAACTTTAAACTTCCAGCCTTGAAACTGGAACAATTTACGCTCGACAACGGCTTGCGCGTCGTGCTTAATCAGGACAACGCCGCGCCGGTCGTATCCGTCGCCGTCTATTACGATGTCGGCTCGCGCAACGAGCGCGAAGGTCGCACCGGATTCGCGCATCTGTTTGAACATATGATGTTTCAGGGTTCGGAAAACGTCAAAAAAGCCGAGCATTTTCAATACGTCTTCAATGCCGGCGGCACGATGAACGGCACGACCAACACCGAGCGCACGAATTATTTTGAAGCGCTTCCGGCAAATCAACTGCCGCTCGGCTTGTGGCTCGAATCGGACAGAATGCGTTCCTTAGCTGTTACGGAAGAAAATCTGAATAACCAGCGCAACGCCGTGCAGGAAGAAAAACGTCTCGGCGAAAATCAGCCGTTCGGTCAGGTTTTCGACCAGCTGAACCCGATGATTTATAAAAATTACGCCAACGCGCATTCGGTCATCGGTTCGATGGAAGACTTAAACGCGGCGACCGTTAAGGACGTGCAGGATTTTTTCCGCATCAACTACGCGCCGAACAACGCCGTGCTGGTTATTTCGGGCGCGTTTGAGCCGAAAGAAGCTAAGGATTTGGTCGGTAAATATTTCGCGACGATTCCGAAACAGCCGAAACCGCCCGCTATCGACGTAACCGAACCGGCGGAAGTGGCGTTAAAATACAAACAGTTTGAAGACAAGCTCGCGCCGTTTCCGGCATTCATATTAGGCTGGAAAATTCCGCAGCGCCGCACACCCGACTACAACGCGCTCTGGCTCGCCGGGCGTTTAATCAGTCAGGGCGAAAGCTCGCGCCTGTATCAAAAGCTGGTCAAGGGCGAAGAATCGGTTTTGCAGCTCGTCAGCTTTACCGACGAGCGGCGCGGACCGTCGAGCTTTCTGGTCTTCGCGATTCCGAAACCGGGCAAAGATTTAAGTAAAATCCGCGAAACGATTATGAATGAAATCAAGGATATGGCGACAAACGGACCGACTGCCGAAGAAATGCAGAAGCTCCATAACAATCTTATCAGCGACGCCGTTCGTTTTCGTCAGTCGTCGCTGGCGCGCGCGCAGGTTATCGCCGAATTCGCGCTCTACGACGGCGACCCGACGCTGGTTAATTCAGAACTCGAAACACTTCTAAGCGTAACGCCCGCGCAGATAAAAGAAGCGGTCGGCAAATATCTAAACACCGACAACCGCGTTCTGCTCGACATCGTTCCGGCTGGAAAGGCAACCGCGCCGGCAAAACAGGGAACGGAATAAGTTTGAGAGAGTTTGCAGAAGTTACAGAGTTGCAGAGTAAAAAAGATTCGTTAACTCCGTAAACTCCGCCAACTCTGTAACTTCTGCAAACTTCAAGGAAGGAGAATTATAATGAAAAAAGTAACAAAAATATTGGCTGTCGCCGGTTTGGTTTCGGCGTTTGGTATCAGCACTTTTGCTCAAAAAACTATGAATGAAGATTTTCGTAAAACCGCGCCCGCGCCGCTCGCGCTGAAACCGTTTGATTTGCCGAAGCCGTTTGAAACCGTTTTGCCGAACGGCTTGAAAGTTGTCATTTTTGAAGAAAAACGCCTGCCGCTCATCAGCTATCGGCTCGGCTTTAAGACCGGCACAATTTACGACCCGGCGGATTCGGTTGGTTTGACTTCTTTTGTTGCCGCTATGCTGACCGAAGGCACTAAAACCCGTTCAAGCAAACAGCTGGCGGAAGAAATCGAACGGCTCGGCGCAACCATTTCACCCAGTGTCAATGAAGATAACACAATTATTTCCGCTTCCGCTTTATCGCTTTACAGCTCTGATGTTCTGCGTTTAATGTCGGATGTCGTTCTGAATCCGTCGTTCCCGGAAAGCGAACTTTCGCTGCACAAAAAAAACGCGGTGGAAAATTTGAAATATCAGCGTTCACAGCCTGCATTTCTGGCGGACGAGCAAATATCGAAAACGCTCTACGGCACGCATCCATACGGCATCGTTTCGCCGAGCGCCGCCGATATTGAAAAAATTACGAGAGAAAAATTAATGGCGCATCACGCTAAAATGTTCGCGCCCAACAACGCGACGCTAATCGTCGTCGGCGATGTCAACCGCGACACGCTGTTAAAGGAAATCAAAGACAATTTCGGCGGCTGGCAGAAAGGCGAATTTACCGCCGGTAAGTTTCCCGCGCCGCCGGTTAGAACGGCGACAACTTTGACTGTGGTTGACCGTCCCGGCTCGATTCAATCGAATATCGTCCTGGCAAATCTGGCAATCGACCGCAGTAATCCAGATTATTTTCCGGTTCTGGTGATGAATCAGGTTTTAGGCGCGGGCGCGTCTTCGCGTCTCTTTATGAATCTGCGCGAAGCCAAAGGCTACACTTACGGCGCGTATTCGCGTTTCGATACAAAGCGTCTGGCGGGAAATTTTGAAACAAACGCCGAAGTCAGAACGCCGGTTACGGGCGATTCGCTCAAAGAATTTTTCTTAGAATTAAACCGTATTCGCGCCGAAAAGGTAACGGAAAAAGAGTTGCGCGACGCCAAAAGCTATCTCGCCGGAGTTTTTCCGAGCCGCGCCGAAACGCAGGAAGGCTTGACCAATCTGCTGGTGGCGCAGCAGCTCTACGATTTGCCGAACGATTATCTGCAAACCTACCGCGCTAAAGTCAACGCCGTAACTGTGGACGAAGTGGAGCGCGTGGCGAAAAAATATATCTCGCCCGACAAAATCGCGATTGTCGTCGTCGGCGACGCCGAAGAAATTCTGCCGCAGATTAAACCTTACGCGCAGAAAATCGAAGTTCTGGACACCGAAGGCAAGCCGGTCGATATTGCCAAATACAACAAACCGGCAACCGGCGCGGCGGCAAACGCAAACGGCGTCTGGAATTTGAATATTGAGGTTCAGGGACAACAGCTTCCCGTTACCTTAACGCTCAAACAGGACGGCGCGAAAGTTTCGGGAACGCTCGATTCGATGCTCGGCAAAGGCGAATTTTCGGACGGCAAAATTATGGGCAATAAAATCACCGCCGCCGCCAAAATGCAGGCACAGGGACAAACCATCGAATTAAGCATCAGCGGAACGGTTGACGGCGATACGATGAAAGGCGTAATCAACACGGGAATGCCCGGTTTTCCGCCGCTGCCGTTTGATGGCAAACGCGCCGCAACCGCCAAACCGACGACTCAGAAGTAAAGTGATTTTTACAAGGAAAAGCGCTGAGTTTGATACAAACTCAGCGCTTTTCCTTTGCCGCAATTCTGCCGGAAATTGTTTTTATTATTTGCGCATTGTTGATAAGATGCCGGATAAATGTTAATTATAAACTTATGAGTGAACACAGACCGCCGCCGTATTTTCCGCAAAGCCAGTTGTCGCCGCCCGACCCGAATCGTTATAAGAAATTTAAAGGCATCGTCGCGCTTGTTATTCTCGGCGCGCTGGCGCTTTTAATCGCCGTAGGTTACGGATTGTATTATGTAATCGTCAAATGGTTTGCAGTTTGATTCGGCTGACCACTAAAATTTCAATAAAAAAAGAGCTGAGAAACTTTAAAGTTTCTCAGCTCTTTTTTTATTGAAGATGAATTTAGCGGTTCATTTGCGTCTGCGCTTTTCTGGCGTTCGCCTTCGCGCCTTCGATTGCCAGTTGGCGGGCGGCGGGGAAAAGCTCGACGGCGCGTTTCAGCTGGTTGTCGTAATCGTTGGAAACTTGCAGCGAAGTCGTCGAACCGTAAGCCGCTATTACCAACTCGGTGCGCAGAGCGCGGTTCACGAATTCGCGTTCCCGGTCAATCTGCGCCGCCGTAAATTTATATTTATCCGTTACAAAATTTTTGAAGGCTTGATAAATATTATCGGTTACGGGGAAATCACCCGGCTTTAAGTCGTAATCAAAAGTTATCGGTCGGTTGATTTTATAGTTTTCAAAACCGGCGATTTTGCCGTAAGCCAAATCGAGCGCGAAAACGAAAATCGGGTCGGTTAGTTTTTGCTCGAAGCGAAACCTTTCGGCGGTTATCGTGTTTGCTTTGACAACTTCGTCCGGGTTGATTCCGCCGCCGCCGTAGACCGCTCTGCCCGAATCGGTTCTGCTTTCCGCGCCTTTCGGTCGCGCCGGTTTCGATTCGTCGCGATTGTAGTAGTTATAAAGACTTCCGTCCGAATAATCGTGCTGAATCAAGCGACCGGAAGGCGTTTCGTATTTGGCAATCGTCAGCAGAAGCATCGAGCCGTATTGGAGATTAAACGGTAATTGAACGAGACCTTTGCCGAACGTATCTTCGCCGACAATCAATGCGCGGTCGTGGTCTTGCAGAGCGCCCGCCAGAATTTCCGACGCCGACGCCGAACCGCCGTTGACCAGAACGACGAGCGGCGTTTTGTCGGGCGAATCGTTGTCGGCGTAATAAGTGTCGCCGACGCCTTCGAGTCTGCCTTTCTGCGTCAGAATAGTCTGCCCGCGCGCGAGAAAAGTGTTGGCGACGCGCGTTGCCTGATTGACCAGACCGCCGGGATTGTTGCGCAAATCAAGAACCAGCTGATTCATTCCTTCGGATTTTAATTTCCGCATCGCACCGACGAATTCCGCGTAAGTTGTCTGGTTAAATCCGCCGCTCATCGCGATATAGCCGACGCCGGGACGAAGCATATAATATTCGGAAATCGACGGCTGAGATACGGCGTCGCGGACGATTTCGATGTTTTCCTCTTTGCCCGAATCGTATTTTTGAACGACGACTTTCACCGCCGTGCCGCGCGCGCCGATTAAAAAAGTTCTGACTTCGGCGACGGTTTTGCCGAGCATCGACGTGCCGTTGACCGACAAAATCTTGTCGCCGTAAAGCAGACCGGCGCGGTTTGCCGGCGCGCCTTCAAACGTCGCTTTGATGTAGGTTGCGACGACTTTTCCGTTTTCGTCCGTGATGTCGTCGAGCAGCGCGCCGATGCCGAAATACTGCGAGCTTTGTCTGGTGCGAAACTGTTCGGCGTCTTTAGCGTCGTAAAAATTCGAGTGCGGGTCGAGCGTGTTCAGCATACTGTCGTTGACCGATTTAAACAGCTCGTTGTAATCAATCTTGTTTCCCCGAACGTGCCTGTCCTGAACGACGGTCAGCGCTTCGGCTAAATCCTGTTCGATAGCTTCGCCGGTAACTGTTTTTTTCGATTTTGCAGGCGCGGAAATGCCGGTTTGATTCGTTTTAGAAACCGTTCCGGTCTGAGCAAAAGCGCTGGTAAAAAGGCAAGCCGTCAAAAGCAGACCGGCGGAAAAGGTAGAACGTAATTTCACTTGAAAAATCTCCTTAGAATGTTAATGCCAAAATACGGATTTTCGGTTAAAATGATAACATTCGTTTGAGTGAATTGCGACAAAAATAGTTGCACGGGCTTTGCAAACAAACGCGGAGTTTTAACGTCTAAAAATCGCCTTTCAAACAGCATTATGTTCAAAAATAAACAGTCGATTACTTCTTCAAATTTATTAAATAATGTCCCATCTACTCGAAGTTAAAAATCTGCAAACGCATTTCCCGACGCGCGGCGGAATCGTCAAAGCCGTCAACGATGTCAGTTTTTACATCGACGCGGGCGAGCTTGTCGGCTTGGTCGGCGAATCGGGCAGCGGCAAATCGATTACGGCGCTCTCGGTTATGCGGCTTTTGAGCGCGCCGGGAAAAGTCGTCGGCGGCGAAATCATTTTTAAGGGCGAAAATCTTTTGCGGTTCGATGAAGAACGTATGCGCGCGATACGCGGCAACGATATTGCGATGATTTTTCAAGACCCGATGACTTCCTTGAATCCGGTTTATACAATCGGCGAACAAATCGCCGAAGCGCTGCGCCTGCACCGGAAATTAAATAAACCGGACGCCTGGAATCAGGCAATCGAAGCGTTGAAAGAAGTTTCGATTCCCGACGCGGCGCGGCGCGCAGGCGATTATCCGCATCAGCTTTCGGGCGGAATGCGCCAGCGCGTGATGATTGCGATGGCTTTGGCGTGCAATCCCGAACTGCTCATCGCCGACGAGCCGACGACGGCTTTAGACGTAACGATTCAGGCTCAGATTCTCGAACTTCTCGACGAATTGAGAAAAACGCGCAAGCTCGCTATTCTACTGATAACGCACGATTTAGGCGTCGTCGCCGAAGTCGCCGACCGCGTGTGCGTAATGTATACGGGCAGAGTCGTCGAAGAATCGAACGTCGATGAAATTTTCGCCGCACCGAAACATCCATATACGCAAGGTTTATTGCGTTCCGTGCCGAAATTGACCGAAATCGGAACGGCGAAGGAAACGCGCCTGCAAACGATTGAAGGAACTGTTCCGAGTCCGACAAACCTGCCCGAAGGCTGCCATTTCGCACCGCGCTGTCCTTTTCGTTTCGACCGTTGTACGCAAGACCCAATGCCGCTTTTTATTCTGGAAAACGACACGAAAGCGCGCTGCGTTTTATATGAAGGAAAAGATTTTGAAAGGCAAAAAAGCGCTTCGGCGTCTGGCGAACTTTGATAATTTTTGGAGATGATAAATATGAATCAGGCAATTGCGGAAAAATTAATGTCGGTAGCGGAATATCTGGTTTTTGAAGAAAAATCGAAAATAAAGCACGAGTTTATGGACGGCGAGATATATGCGATGGCAGGCGCGACCCGCAAACATAATCTTGCCACGACAAATATTTCTACCGAACTAGGACTTCACTTAAGGGAAACCGACTGCGAAGTTTACGCCAACGATTTTCGCGTTAAGATTCGGAACGAACATTACGTTTATCCTGATGTCGCCGCCGCCTGCGGTGAAATCTCAACCGAAAATAACGAGATGACTTTGCTCAATCCGGTTGTTATTTTCGAGGTTTTATCGAAATCGACCGAGAAGCGCGACAGGAGCGAGAAAGCCGAAGATTATTTCAAGCTCGAATCGTTAAAAGAGTATGTTTTAGTGGCGCAAAGCAAAATCCGCGTCGAGCATTTCTCGCGTCAATCGAATAACAAATGGAGTTTGGAAATACTTGAAAATATTGACGACGAGCTTTATTTGAAGACTATCGAATGCCGAATCTCATTAAAACTGATTTATCTTAAAATAAAATTTCCGGCTCTGAAACTTGTCGAAACAAAAAAGAAAAATGGAAAACACGGCGGTTAAATTAAAAGCCGAAAAAAAGGAATTGTTACGAGTTCGCTCGCTGGTCAAACATTTTCCCGTAGAGAACAGCGACGACGTTGTGCGGGCGGTGGACGATATTTCGTTCGGTATTTTCAGCGGCGAAACTCTGGGGCTTGTCGGCGAATCGGGCTGCGGCAAATCGACCGTCGGGCGCTGCATTCTGCGCTTAAACGAGCCGACAAGCGGCGAAGTTTTGTTTGAAGGCGAAAATATCGTCGGGTTAAACAATAAAGATTTGCAGAAGCTGCGGCGCGAGATGCAGATTATTTTTCAAGATCCTTACGCATCATTGAATCCGCGCCTGAATATCTTTTCAATCGTCTCCGAACCGCTGAAAATTCACGGCATCGGCAATAAAGCCGAGAAGAAGGAGCGCGTGGCGGATTTGCTGAAAAAAGTCGGACTCGACGCCGATTATATGTTTCGCTATCCGCACGAATTTTCCGGCGGACAGCGGCAGCGATTGGGAATCGCGCGCGCGCTGGCGCTTAATCCGAAATTTATTATCGCCGACGAGCCGGTTTCGGCGCTCGACGTTTCGGTACAGGCGCAGGTCGTCAATCTGCTTCAGGATTTACAGAGTGAATTCGGTTTGACGTATCTTTTTATATCGCACGGTCTGGCGGTCGTCGAACATATTTCGCAGCGCGTCGCCGTGATGTATCTGGGAAAAATTGTCGAAATTGCCGAATCGAAAGCGCTTTACGAAAATCCGCTGATGCCTTACACGAAGGCGCTTTTGTCAGCGATTCCGATTCCAGACCCGAAAATCAAACGGACGCGAATCGTTTTAAAAGGCGACGTGCCGACGCCGATAAATCCGCCGTCGGGCTGTCGTTTCCGCACGCGCTGCCCGTGGGCGATTGACGACTGCGCGCGCGTCATACCCGAACTCAGGGAAATCGAGCCGAATCATTTCGCCGCCTGCATCCGCATCGAAGGTTACGATACAGCGCCGTCGTTAAAGGTTTAGGGTTTAATAAAAAAAGGGGTTTTAGTCGAAATCACCGTCGGAGCGCGGGCATCCTGCCCGCTATTAGAGCGTTTTTAACGCGAACCGGCATAAGGTTAGCTAAAGCTGCCTTTTAGGTAAACTCGATTACGCCGCGCACGGCGTGTGCGGGCAGGATGCCCGCGCTCCCAAAGAAGTGAAACTCTAAAGCGTGAGTTTTCGTAGAAAATGTCGATTATTCAATCGAAAGTTTGCGTGTTTTGAACGGTTTTTTTCGGCAAAAGCGTAAGCTCCAAACATTATTTCAATCGAACAAGGAGAAATTTTATGAACGAAACCAACCAGCCGGAATGGGAAGCGCCGCCGATTCCCGAAGAAATAAGGAAGATTGACGAAGCGCCGCAGATGTCGGAAGCGGCGACTTTGGGAAATATATTTTTCTCGCCCGGCGAGACTTTTGCGGATTTGCGCCGCAAGCCGCGCTTTATTATGGCGATTCTGGTGATGATGTTTCTCGCCACGATGTTTCAGTTTTTGTTCACACAGAAAATGGGCGAAGACCGTATGCGCGCTTTTATGGTCGAGCAGATGGATAAAAACCCGATGATGCAGTCGATGCCGCCGGAACAAAAGAAACAGGCGGTCGAGAGCGGTTTGAAGACTTCCGCCGTTACCAAATATTTAATTCCCGTCGGTATGCTCATCTTTTTCGCCGTCGGCGGTTTGATTTACTGGCTCGGCGCGAACGCGATGGGCGGAACGATGACTTTTCTGCGCGGCTTGTCGGTCTGGGTTTACGCGAGCTTTCCGCCGACGGTCGTTTCGATGCTGGCTAATATCTTGATTTTGTTCTTAAAATCGCCGGACGAAATCGATATTGCCGCCAGTCAGGGCGGACTCGTTCACGCAAATCCGGCGTTTTTTCTCGACACTAAAACGATGCCGGTTCTGGGCGCGCTTCTGGGAACGTTCGACTTGTTTTTTATCTGGGGCTGGATTCTGGCGGCAATCGGTTTGTGCGTCGTCGGTAAAATATCGAAAGGCGCGGCGTGGGCAATCGTTCTGCTGGTCGCGCTCGTAAACATCGCGTTCAGACTGGTCGGCGCGTATTTTTCGGGCGGCGCGAGTTAAATAAAATGAGCGAATTACGAAATTACGAATCGAAAAAAATATCTCCGAAGTTCGTAATTTCGTAATTTTTCTATTCGTATCTGAGCGCTTCAATCGGGTCGAGCCGCGCCGCTTTCCACGCCGGAAACAGACCGAAGACGATGCCGATGCCGACGCTGGCGAAAAATCCGGCAATCGGCGCCCAAATCGGGACGTAAGACGGGAAAATAAGCCGGACGAGAAAGGTTAAACCCCAGCCGATAAGCAGTCCGAGAAGTCCGCCGAAGCCGGTCAGCGTCGCCGCTTCTATTAGAAATTGCAGCAGAATATCGCGCTGTTTCGCGCCGATAGCTTTGCGGATGCCGATTTCGCGCGTTCGTTCCGTCACCGAGACGAGCATAATATTCATCACGCCGATGCCGCCAATCATTAAGCCGACGCTTGAGATAACAATCATCGCCAGAGCGACGCCCGCCGTTATCGAGTGCAGGTTACTGATAATGCCTTCCGCCGTCTGAAGTCCGAAATTGTCGGGCGCGCCCTGTTCGACTTTGCGCCGGAAACGCAGCAAATCCGTCAGGGCGTCGCGGGCTTCGTCCATTCTGTCGGGTTTGGCAATCGCCAGAATAAACAAATCGTCGGCTTGCGGCTTGATTTTTCGGGCGGTTTTGAGCGGCATATAAATAACGCTGCTTTCGTCGCCGCCGCCGCCGAACTGCCCGCGTTTTTCGAGCAGACCGATGACGCGAAATTCGCGCCCGCCGATGTCTAAGGTTTCGCCGACCGCCGAGCCGAACGGAAAAAAATTGTCCTGAACGCTCGAACCGATGACGCAGACGTTTGCGCCCGCGTCGTTTTCGCTCTGGCTGAAAAAACGTCCTTCGATTAGAACGTCGCGCCCGGCGCGTTCGTAATCGGGCGTCGTGCCGTTCATATCGATTGAAGCCGAGCTTTTACCGTTTCGGCTGACGTAGGTTTTCGCGCCGAAAAAATTGCTGGAAACGTCGAGAATTGGAATGCTGTATTCGATTGCAGAAATATTTCTAATCGCGTCGGCGTCTTCGACCGTCAGCGGCTTGCGCTTGCGTTCTTCGCGCGTCGGCGGCGCGAAATTGCCGATGCTGAATTTATATACGAAAATCGAGCGCGTGCCGAACGATTCGATTTGTTTTGTAACCGCCATATCGATGCCGCTGATGATTGACGAAATCAGCATCACGGTTATCACGCCGATGACGACGCCGACGACCGTCAGAAACGAGCGCAGCTTGTTGGCGCGAATCGTGTCGAGCGCCATTTTCAGGTTTTCATAGATATTATTGCGGAAAAATCGAATCGGATTCATAAAATTAAATTTTTTTAATCGGCGCGCAGAGCTTCAATCGGGTCGAGGCGCGCCGCTTTCCACGCCGGAAACAGACCGGAAACTACGCCGATAAGCGCGGGAACGAAAATCCCCACGAAAACCGCCCACAGCGGAATATAAGTCTGAAACATAAAAAGGGAAATTATCCTGCCGCCGAGCCACGCGATAATCAGCCCGATAACGCCGCCCAAAAGCGCCAGCACCGCCGCCTCGAATAAAAACTGCCGCAGAATGTCGCTCTGTCTCGCGCCCAAAGATTTTCTGATGCCGATTTCCTTTGTCCGCTCGGTTACGGCGACGAGCATAATATTCATAATGACGATTGCGCCGACAATCAGCGCGATTCCGGGAACGAGCAGAATGACGATATAAGTCGGACCTAAAATATTGTCGCGCAAGCCCGTGATGGCGTCAGGCGTGATGATTCCGAAATTGTCTTTTTCGCCCGCGCCGAGCTTGTGTTTGACGCGCATCAGCGTGCGGACTTCTTCGACCGCATCTTTAAACAGATTTTCCGATTTTGCGGTAACGACGAAATAGAGCGAGCGGCTGTTGGTCAGCGGTCCGAAGTTTGCCGCGAAGGTTTTTATCGGCAGAAAAACGAAATTGTCCTGCGGCTGACCGAAAACCGAGCCTTTGGCGGTTTGGACGCCGAGAACTCTGTAGGGAATTCCGCGAATCTCGATTTCCTGATTGACCGGCGAGCCGAACGGGAAAAGTTTATCGGCAACGTTTTGCCCGATATAGCAGACGCGCACCGCGCCGTCGTTTTCCGAATCGGTAAAAAAGCGCCCGTCGGCGATGTCGAGCTTCTCGATTTCGGCAACTATCGGCTGGACGCCGGAAACGTTGACGCCCTCCATCGTAAGCGCGCCGCGCTTGAGGTCGGCGGAACTGCCGCCGGATTTCGCGCCGATTTTATCAATCAACTGCGCGCGCGTTTTGATATATTCCATTTCCTCGAAATTCAATTCCTTATTGCGGCGCTGCGCGGCGGCGATTGTGTCGGTGTCCTTGAAGTCTTCAAAGAAATTAAAACGGCGCACGGTGAACGAATTCGAGCCGATGCCGGCGATTTTTTCATCGACGTAAAGATTAAAGCCCTGAAGAATCGAAAGCACCGTCATAAACGCCGCGACGCCGATAATCATTCCGAGCAGCGTCAGAAAAGAACGCAGCTTGTGCGCCCAAATCTGCGAGACGGCGAGTTTTAAGGTTTCAAGTAAATTCATTGAACAGTTATCAGTTTTCAGTTATCAGTTATCACTTAATCCGTTCGTCCTTTTCGATTAAACCGTCGCGGATTGTGATGACGCGGTGGGCGCGTTCGGCGATGTCGGGTTCGTGCGTTACCAGAATAATCGTGTTGCCGTCGGCGTGCAGTTTTTCAAACAAAGCCATAATTTCATAACTGGTTTTCGTGTCGAGCGCTCCCGTAGGCTCGTCGGCGAGCAGAATCGACGGATTGTTGACTAAAGCCCGCGCAATCGCCACGCGCTGGCGCTGACCGCCCGAAAGCTCGTTCGGTTTATGCAGAACGCGGTCGCCGAGTTCGACCGAAGCGAGTGTCGCCTGCGCGCGTTCGTGCCGCTCGCTCGAACCCATTCCGGCGTAAATCAGCGGCAGCTCGACGTTGTGCAGCGCCGTCGCTCTCGACAGCAGATTGAAAGTCTGAAAGACGAAGCCGATTTCCTTGTTGCGTATCGATGCCAGCTCGTCGTCGGTCATCGCCGACACCAGATTGCCGTTTATCCAGTATTGACCTTTCGACGGCGAATCGAGACAGCCGATAAGGTTCATCAGCGTCGATTTTCCCGAACCCGAAGGTCCGATAATGGCGAGATATTCGCCTTTTTGAACTTCAAAGGAAACGCCCTGCAGGGCGTGAAGTTCCTCGATGCCCATCTGGTAAGATTTCCAGATATTACGCATCGAAATTAGAGATTCCGGCGCGCCGCTCGTTACACTCGGCACCGTTTCGATTGTTTGTTCGGTTGTCTGCATAATCTGTCGGGTTTATAAATCGACTGTTACGATTTTTACGACTTTGTTTCGGCGGCGTCTTTTTTTGTTTGCCGCTTAACCAGCGCGCCTTCTTTCAAGGTATTCAAAACGCGGCTCGGACCGGTTATAACTTCCTGGTCTCTGGACAATCCGCCGGTAATCTCTATGTCGGATTCGCCCGTAATTCCGGTGGTAACTCCGACGAATTTCGCTTTGTTGCCGTCCATTACGAACACGCCTTTGACAGTTTTCGGTTTACCGGCGGCGACTGCCGGCGAATCGCCCTGTATGGTCGGCGAAGCGGACGCGTCCGCCTTTTTCTCGACAACCGCCTGTATCGGCACGGCGACGACGTTTTCAACCGTTTTCGTCGTGATAACGGCGTTAGCGCTCATTCCCGGTCGCAGGCTGTCGCGAATATCGCCGTCCATATCGACCAATTCGATAACGACGCGAAATTCCTTTGCTTCCTGGACGTTAATGTTGGTCGAAAGTCCGCCTGTCGTCTGCGATTTGCCGACGGCGAGCGGTGTTTTCTGAATGACTTTTCCGGTTATTTCCTTGTCGCCGAACGCGTCCACTTTGATTTTCGCCGATTGTCCGACTTTGACTTTATCGATTTCCGTTTCGTCGATTTTTACTTCGACATTGACCGTGGACATATCGGCGATTGTCAAAAGCGGCGTCGAAGTTAAATTGGCGACGGCGAACGTTCCGACTTTTGACGGAATATCGGCAATTACGCCGCTGATTGGCGCGACCTGCAAAGTTTTATCGCGCTGGCTGCGCTGACCGCTTAAAACGGCGGCTTGCTGTTCGGTGCGCTTCGAGCTGGCGTTGGCGCTGAAATTTGCCGTATCGACGGCGCGTCCGGCGTCTTTGACGGCGACTTGCTGTTGATTTACTCTGGCGCGTGATTCTTTGATGCGGGCTTCGGCTTCGCCGACCTGACTCTGCGCGGATTTGACGGCGATTTGCTGCGACTGAAGACGTGATTTGGCGTTTCGCAAAGCGACCTGAGCGTTATCTACGCGGTCTTTCGCCTGGTCGTATTCGAGGCGCGAAACGACGCCGTTTTCGACTAATTCGGCGGTTCGTTTGGCTTCGCGGTTCGCCGCGCTTAACTCAACCTGGGCGCGGTCGATGTCCGTCTGCGCGGCGACGACATCCTGACGGGCGCGGTTGACGCTCTCCCGCGCCGTCGCGATTTGCTGCTGCGCCGTATCGACCGACGCCTGCGTCGCGTTTAAACCCTGCTGCGCCTGCGATAATTGATTCTGCGCGGCGGATATTTGCGAGCGCGAAACCTGCGCTTCGTTCTGCGACGCCTGAAAAGCGGCGAGCTGCGCGTCGGTATTCGATTGAATCTGCGTCGGGTCGAGCTTGACGAGCGGTTGACCGCTGGTAACTTTGTCGCCTTCCTTGACGAAAATATCTTCGATGCGTCCCTGAACTTCGCTCGTCAGATTGATAAATTGTATCGGGCGAACTTCTCCCGACGCCGTAACGGTCGAGCTTAACACGGGTTTTGTTTCAATCCTGACGACCGTTACTTCCGGCAAATCCTTGCGCGTGGCAAAGACGGTGGCGGCTATAATTACAGTAACTAAAACGGTTACGGTAACACCGATAATGATTTTTCCTTTGCGGCTGATTGCCATTTTGCGTGTTCCTCTCGAAGATGATTTTTTATTAAATTGTATTGATTAAAAGCAAAACGAACGACTTGTAGCGTGTCAGTTTTTTACTACGTCGAATTATCGGCGAGAGTTTCAAAAAAGAATGCGCCTCAGGCGGTCGAAAATCGGAAGTTTAATAAAGTTTAGCTGCATATATTTTTTTGACTTTGCAGGCTTGCCCGAAAAACTCTCCGGTTTATTATTTACGAACGGAAAATTACGCGTTAAAATAATCGTGCCTTTTAACGGTCAAATCTAAAATCGTCGGGAAATGCGAAAATGATAAGATGCCAAACTTGCGGCACACAAAGCGTCGAAGGTTCTCAATACTGCGATGAATGCGGAGCGATGTTGAGCGGTCGGGCGGACAATTTACAAAAAAAACAGGAAAACGGAGTGTCGAATCTTCACCCGCAAATGACGGAAACACCGATTTTTCAATCGTCGAAAGCTACTTCGGTCGGAATTGCCGGAACAGCGCCCGACGACAAAGGCAGAGAAAAATCTTTTGAAAACGGACAAAAATTTTCAGACGCGCACGCCGCGCTCGTAATCGAGCGCGGCGAATTGACGGGAACGAAATTTGCGTTGGCGGCGAACGAATCGGAAATCGGGCGATGGGACGCCGACGGCGGCATTTTTCCCGATGTCGATTTAGACCGCTTCGACCCGGAAGCGAAAATCTCGCGCCGGCACGCACGCATTATTCGCGAAAACGGAAAGTATCTGATTGAAGATTTAGGCTCGACCAACGGCACTTTCATCAATCGCGGAAAACGTCTGCTGCCCGGAAATAAAAATATTTTAACCGACGGCGACGAAATCATTGTCGGCAAGACGTTTTTAAGATTTTATGTAAATGGTTAGGTCGTTTGAATCTGCGGCTGAAATTACAAGCACGGAATTATAAAGGAATCTCGAATAAACACGAAAGTTTTATAAAAAAATGGCATATTGTTACGGATGCGGTTCGGATATTAATAAAGACGACGCTTTTTGCCCGTTCTGCGGCGCGTCCCAACAGCAGCCGGAAACGGGCGGTAATATAGAATCGACCGACGAGGCGCTTTCCGGTCAATTGCCTTCCGCCTTGATAAGAGAAATAAAAAGCGTTTCGGATGAAAAAATTAAGATGAATGAAAACGAAGCGGCGGAATCAGACAAATCCGTTCGGGAAATCGAAAGTTTCGATAAAAGTTCGAGCGAGGAAAACGCGGCGAATAATGTCGAAGATAAACGGGACGATTCTGATTTAATCGACACGGACGAGCGCCAATCGACCGACGCCGACGAAGCGGGAAATCCGCTTGTCCGGCAGGACGATTTGCCGGAAGTTCCCGTCGTCTACGAGCAGGAAGAACTGCCCGGCGGCGTCGAAAATCAAAACGAATATACCTTAAACGAATACGACGAAGCCGAAGTCAAGGAAGGCGCGGAAGTCGAAGAAATCAACGACGACGCCAGTCTTTTTTCGAGCGCCGCCGAAGAACATCAATTTCCCGATTCCGACCGAAACACGGATTCGACTTCGGACGCGACCGACCCGACCGACAAAGACGCCGACGTTCTGGATACCGGCGAAACCGTCGATTCCGAAAGTCCCGATAATGCGGCTCCCGGAAATGAAACGAATAACCGACCGGAAAACCAACCGGAAAGCGCGCCCGAACAAATTGCCGGAAAAGATTTAACCGGAGCGAAATTTCAGAACACGGTTTCGGCGAACATCGAAAATGAAAATAAGGATGCGCGTTCCTACACGACGCCGAACATCGGCAGCCTCAACACGGACGGCAAAAAATCGGCGAAATTAAAACCGCTCGACGAAGGCACGATTCTTAACGGGCGTTACGAAATCGTCCGTAAAATCGGCGGCGGCGGAATGGGCGCGGTTTATCTGGCGACGGACAAAAACCTCAACGGCGTTCTGCGCGCCGTCAAGGAAATGGTGCAGTCGTATATCGAAGACGCGCAGCAGGAAAAAGCCGTCGCCGACTTTAAGCGCGAATCGGTGCTGCTCACTTCGCTCGAACACACTTCGATTCCGACGATTTACGATTATTTTTTCGACGAAAACGAAGGGCGTTTTTATCTCGTAATGAAGTATATTTCGGGCGGCGATTTGTCCCTGCGGCTGCGTTCGTCGCCCGAAGGTCGAATCGACGAAAAAAACGTAACCGAATGGGCGATTCAAATCGCCGACGTTCTCGACTATCTGCACAATCGCCGCCCGCCGATTGTCTACCGCGATTTGAAACCGGCGAATATAATGATTGACGGCAATTCGGGACGCGCGATGCTGATTGATTTCGGCATCGCGCGCTGGGTCAATAAGGAAGAAAAAGGCGTAACGGCAGTCGGGACAATGGGTTACGCGCCGCCCGAATTATTCAGCGGAAACGTCGAGCCGCGCTCTGATATTTACAGCCTGGGTTCGACGATGTTTCACCTTTTGACCGGCGCCGACCCGCAAAGCAATCCGCTGCTCATCTTCGATTTCCAAAAAAATCCGCGCCCGCGCCAGATAAATCCGCAGCTTTCAGACCAGATTGAAAAAATACTGATGCGTTCGGTCGAATACAGCGCCGATAAACGTTTCACTTCTGCGGCGGAATTGCGAAACGAACTGGAAAAACATCTCGAACGATTGAAATCCAAACAGGTTACACACGGCGTCAGGGAAGTTCCGCATTCGATTGCGTTATCCGAACAGCCGGTTTTCTGCGGCTTCTGCGGTCAGAAAATCGTGGCGACCGATATGTTCTGCGCTTTCTGCGGCGCGAAACAGCCGCTTGCCCAGCCGGGCGTTCATTCGGAAAATCACAGCTCCAAATCCGCGACCGCGAAACTTTTAATTCTCGGAACGAACGAGCTTCAAACGCCCGCTTACCCGATTGAAAAAGACGACAATCTGCTCGGCAGGCGCGACCCGATGTCGAATATTTTCCCGGAAGTCGACTTGTCGAAATACGACCCGCAAACCAAGATTTCCCGCCGCCACGCCCGCATACGGCGCAAAGGCGACAGCTATTTTGTCGAAGATTTAGGTTCGTCAAACGGAACGCTCGTCATCTCGGCGCACAGGGAAAACGTGCGTCTCGCGCCGCATAAACCTTACACTTTAGCCGACGGCGACAAATTAAAATTGGGCGACACGACGCTGCATTTTACGAGTAACTAGATTTTTAATTTCAGCGAATCCTTAAATTATTTTTTATGAGTTCAAGAGTAGAAAAAGCCGTTTCCGTTAGAAAATTCAAATCCGAACAGGTCGTCGTCGGTTTCGACGCCGAACGCTTAAAAGCTCCGTTTGCCCTGCGCTGCGGCGCTATTTTAATCGATTATATTTTGCTGATAATCATTCCGGTCGGCAGTCTTCTTCTGGGCAGATTTTTTGAATACGACGGAACAAAACTGCTCAATAACGAATTGAGCAACGCCGGCTGGCTGATTACTATTCTGTTGGCTTTGACCAATTTCGTTATTTTCCCGTTATTCAGCGGACAAAGTTTAGGCAAAATTCTGACCGGCTTAAAGGTTGTAAAACTCGACGGCGGCGAACCTGCTTTGAAAAATTTAATCGTCCGCCATATTATCGGCTATCCGCTGGTATTTTTAACGCTCGGATTCGGATTTCTAATTGCGGTTTTCAATCAAAAGGGACGCGCTCTGCACGATTTTCTCGCCGGAACGGTCGTCATTTACGGACAGAAACGAGTGAAATAGTTACGAATTACAGCATTACGAATTACGAGATTGGACACCGCTCCGATTTGTAATCTGAAATCGGTAATCTCGTAATATTTTTGGAATTCGTAATCGAAAAATATGCCCCAGTTAATTATAAAAACGCCGGACAAAAAAACGGACACTTTTAATCTTTCGCGGCTGCGGACGACAATCGGTCGCTCGTCGCGCAGCGATATTTGTATCCCGGACGCTTTCGCTTCAAGGCTTCACGCCGAAGTCCGGCAGGAAGGCGACGGCTTCTGGCTTCAGGATTTGGGTTCGGCGAACGGCACGCGTTACGACGGCTCGCGCGTGTCTCTGCCGATTCCGCTCGTAACCGGCGGCGAAATTCAAATCGGCGAAACCGTGATTGTTTTTGAAGACGAGCGGTTAAAAGCGAGTAAAAACGCTACATTGATTGCCGACAACACGCAGGCTTTGAATCCGGCAATGACAATCTCGCTCGCTCACCGCAAAAATTCGACGGCGGAAATGCTCGAATCGCCGTTTTCGAGCCGCAACGATTTGCTCGGTTTAATCAGCAAAGTCGGCGTCGCGCTGCTTTCTTCGAGCGGTTTGGACGAAACCCTAAATCAAGTCGCTTCGCTTGTTTTTGAAGCCGTTCCCGCCGAACGATGCGTGATTATGCTGCGCGACGAGGCTGAGGAAGGCGGAATGAAAATCTCGGTGGCGCGCCTTCGAGGAAAGGAAGAAAAAATCGAAGAAGTCCGCATCAGCCGCACCGTTATGGACGAAGTGATGAAAAAGGGAAAATCCGTTTTAACCAGCGACGCCCAGCACGACCCGAAATTTGCCAGCCAAACAATGGCTTTATACGGCATACGCTCGGTTTTAGCCGTTCCTTTAAGCGTCGATGAAAGAAACATTTTCGGCATTATTTACGCCGATTCGCCGACTTATGAAACGACATTCACCGAAGAACATTTAAATATTTTAACCACGCTCGCATCCGTCGCTTCGATTCGCGTCGAAAATGCCGCCCTTTTGGAAGAAAGAATTGAGCGCGAGCGAATGGAACACGAATTGGAGTTGGCAATCGAAATTCAGCAGCAGTTTCAGCCTTCGACGCCGCCGGTGATGGACGATTACGAATTTCAGGGAATTTCCTTTTCCTGTTACGAAATCGGCGGCGATTATTACGATTTTATCGAGCAGTCGGACGGCAAAATGCTGATTGCGCTCGGCGACGTGTCCGGCAAGGGAACAGCCGCCGCGCTTTTGATGTCGAGCGTTCACGCCTCGATTCACGCGCAGGTTTCGGCAAAAACGCCGCTCAGGGAAACCATCACCGCCGTCAATCAATATCTAGCCGAAAACACGCCCGCCAACCGTTTCGTTACAATGTTCGCCGCCGAACTCGACCCGCAGACAGGCACGATTAAATACATCAACGCCGGTCATAATCCGCCGCTCGTCGGACGCGCCGACGGTTCTGTCGAACAGTTAGAGTCGGGCGGTTTTCCGCTCGGAATCCTGCCGATGGCGCAATACGATGTCGGCGAAACCCGACTCGCGCCCGGCGAAGCGCTCGTCATTTACTCGGACGGCGTATCGGAAGCCAACAACGCGGCGGAAGACGAATTCGGAATGGAGCGCTTAACCGAAGTCGTCAGACGAAACGTCTCGGCATCAGCCGCCGGAATGCGCGATAAAGTCGAATCGGCGCTCTCGGCGTTCACCAAAACCGCGCCCGCCAACGACGACATCACTTTGGTCATCGTCAAAAGAAAACTTTATTAAACTATATGTAAGCAAATTCGATTTTGATTATTTAGAAACGGTTATAATTATGATAAAAGGAAAATTTTAAGTACGGATTATTGAATTATGCTACATAAAAAATTGTTTCTATTAGGTTTATTATTTCTAACGGCGCAAATTAATTGTAGTAATGATTTCGATAGTAATGGAGGACCTCTTTTCGGCATTCGCCAAGTATCAGTCGGGCAAAAAAATATTTACTTCAAAAAGGAGATTAGAGGCAGGAATTATGAAGGTCTTTCAATCTCAACTGATGATAATTTATGTAATGGTCCTTCTGCAAAAACAGATTATTTTGTCAATAGTGAAACGATTGGAAAAACTTTTTATAAAGTTAAAGATAATGAGTTGCAAATTTATTCGCAAAACGCATTCACTCCACCTAAAACAGACAACTTCCCGGTTAAAATTGTTCAAAGAAAACTTCCAAACGCTGAACACAGTGAAGAAAACGCCATAAAACTTGGTTATAGAGAGCTATCAATACCGGACGATTCATTAAAAATCTGTGATGTAGAGCGAAAGCCGCGTTAAAGGGGAAAATCAAAATACATTCTTTAAACCATACATTCTCTAACCCAATCTAATTTAAATTGTTCTAAATGTCGTTTTTCCTGAAACTTTTCAGTTGATAAATAGGATTTACCAATGAATCAATTAACAAGAATCACATTCAATCCAAAGATAATGGGCGGCAAGCCTTGTATTCGCGGGTTGCGCGTTACGGTCAGCGCGATTGTCGGGTTGGTCGCCGCCGGACATTCGTTTGCCGATATTTTGAAAGCGTATCCGTATCTTGAAGAAGAAGATGCGCGCGAAGCTCTCATCTACGGAGCTAAAAATCCAGTTTAGCATTCCCGCCGATTATTTAAATTCACAAAATCATAAAACTACGAATTGTTAAAACTTGTTGATTATCTTTTTGATTTGTTCTAAAATCATTTCGGTAGTTCATTCCCGCAAGTTTAACAATCCGCAATGCCTTCGCAGCCGAAAAAAATCAGCTTAATCTATTTCGTTATCGCCACGCTTTTACTGGTCGGATTAGTGCCGCTTGTTTTGACGGGCTGGTTTTTGTCGAAAAAAAGCGGCGACGAGCTGCGGGCGGTTGAGAATCGGTATCAGACGCAGCTCGTTCAGGAAAAAGCCAGACAAATCGAGATGTTCGGGCAGCGTTACAGCGATTTGGTTTCCGGTTTTGCCGAAGCGCTGGAGCTTTCCGACAATCTTTCGATTCTTTCGTCGCCGCAGACCGAGAAAAAACTCGGCGCGTCGCTCAAGGCAAATCCGAATCTGCTTTCGCTGTATATCAAACCGCTGCAAGGCGAATCTTTGTCGGTTTTTCGCGCCGAAGCTATCGATAAAAACGAAATCGAAACGCTGTCGGCGGCGACGCTTTCCGAATTGGGCAATAAAAAAGTTTTGTTTTCACAGCCGCGGCGATTGAGTTCGAGCGACGAAATCGTTCTCGCCGTCGCCTCGCCCGTCGTGATTGAAAAAAACATCGCCGCCGGTGTAGTTGCAATAATTTCAATGCGCGAAATCGGCAGGATTATGGCGGAAACCAAGCCGATGAGCGAAGCCGAATTATGGCGCGCCGGTTTGCCGATAATTTTCGTCGTCGATAAAGACGGGCGCGCCGTTTTTCATCCAGATTCGTCGGTTGTAGCGGGACAGAAACCTTTAACCGATTTGAAAATCGTGCAGGAATGGCAGACGACGAATAATCATATACAATCGGCGCTCGTTCCGTTTACAGCCGAATACGCGGGCGAAAAACACCGGATGATTGGCGCGTATTCGACGGCGAATTTCAGCAAGGATTTGAATTTCGGCGTCGTGGCGATGCAGGACGAAAGCAAAGCGCTCGCGTCGGTCGGCGAAATGCGGCGGCAAACGTGGTTTATAAGTCTGGCGTTTGCCTTGTTCGCTTTGACTACGGGCAGCATATTCGCCAAAAAGCTAACCGCGCCGTTATTAAATTTAGTCCAAGCCGCTCAGAAAATATCGGCGGGCGATTTGTCGCATCGGATTGAAACGAAAAACATCACGGAAATCGGCACATTGGGCGAAACATTTAATATAATGAGCGATAAGCTCGAAGATTATATCGCCAGTCTCGCCCGCGCCGCCGAAGAAAACCGCGAGCTTTTCGTCGGCACGGTCAAAGCGCTCGCCGCCGCCATCGACGGCAAAGACCGCTACACGCGCGGACATTCGGAACGCGTTTCGCGCTTTTCGGTCGCCGTCGGCAAACAACTCAAACTCGGCGAATCGGAGCTGGAAAAATTACGCATCAGCGCGTTGCTTCACGATGTCGGCAAAATCGCCGTCGATGACAAAATATTGAAAAAACCGGGCGCGCTTGACGACGAAGAATTTGAAATAATGAAAACTCACCCGCAGCAGGGCTACAAAATTATGGCGAATATTCCGGCGATGAAGGATTATCTGCCCGGAATCCAATCGCATCACGAAATGCTCAACGGCGCGGGCTATCCGCAGGGTTTGAAAGGCGACGAAATCGCGCTTCAGGCGAAAATTATTTCGGTCGCCGACACGTTCGACGCGATGACGACGGACAGACCGTATCAAAAAGGAATGACGATGGAAGTCGCTCTGGCGCGAATTCAAACATTCATCGGAACGCGATATGAAGAAAGAATCGTCGAAGCTCTTGTCGAAGCCTGCCGAATCGGTCAAATTCGCACCGCCGGAGTTCACACGAAAGCGCGGGCGCAGATTTTGCCCGCCGAAGTCGCTTAAAATAAAAACCAAAAACGATTTCAATAATCTTCAATACCGAAACGCGCGTTTGCCCGAACGCGCGTTTCTTTTTTATAATCAAAAGTTTAGTGATTATATAAAGATTTTTTAATTAGAAACCGTGATGCCGCCAATCGGCGATGAACGCAAAATCAACTTATGGCATTTTTTTGGCGCAGAAAAAAGGACGAAGACAAATTTTCAATCTCGACGCTCGGACTCGACAAATCAATCGAAGAATTGCAGGCGCGGGAAGCGGCAATCGAGCGCGAAATCGGCGTGCGGTTCAGCAAGGCGATTGAGAAAACCAGACATTCGATAAATAATCGGCTCGACACGGTTTTTGAAGGTCGCAAGCGAATCGACGAAGCATTTTTAGACGAACTCGAAGAACTGCTCATCTCGACCGACATCGGCGTCGCCACGACTTTGCAGATTTTGGAAGCGATTCGCCGAGGCGTTAAGCGACAGGAAATCAACGATTTACCGGCGCTCAAACGGATTATGAAAACCGAGCTTTTGACGATTCTGCACGCGTCGGAAAACAAAGGCGTCGCCAGCGAGACAATCGTCTCAAACGCTATAAAACCGTATGTTTTAATGGTCGTCGGCGTCAACGGCGTCGGCAAAACGACGACTATCGGCAAACTCGCGCAGCGAATCAAAGCGGAAGGCAACGAAGTTTTAATCTGCGCCGCCGACACGTTTCGCGCCGCCGCTTCCGACCAGTTGGAAATCTGGGCAGACCGCGCGGGCGTGCAAATCATCCAGCAAAAACAGGGAACCGACCCGGCGGCGGTTTTATTCGACGCGCTCAAAGCGGCAAAGGCGCGGAACGCCGACGTGCTGATTGTCGATACTGCCGGACGCCTGCACAACAAAGCGAATTTAATGGCGGAACTCGAAAAAATGAAACGCATCGCCGCCCGCGAAGTCGAACGAGCGCCGCACGAAACGCTGCTGGTCGTTGACGCCGTAACCGGACAAAACGGCTTGGAGCAAGCCCGCCAATTCCTGAAAACCGCCGACGTAACCGGCATCGTCCTCACCAAACTCGACGGCACGGCAAAAGGCGGCATCGCCGTCGCCATCGCCAAAGAACTAAATCTCCCGATTCGCTACGTCGGCGTCGGCGAACAGGTTGACGATTTAATGGTTTTCGACGCGGAAAAATATGTCAACGGACTTTTTAATTAATTTCTTATCTTTAGAAAAATATCGGGTTAAAGTTTCAATTTATAAACTGAAAACATAAAGGAGGACAAAATCGATGCAGACAATCGAAGCCATTTACCAGAATGGAATATTTAAACCGCTAAATCCGGTCTCTGAAGAATTTACGGAAGGAAAAACAGTGGAAATAACAATCAAAGAGAAAAAAATGTCGCCCGAAGAAATGCTCGAATTGGCGAGTCAGGTTTACGACGGTCTTTCTGAAGAAGATATAAACGACATCGAACGAATCGCGCTCGACCGTTCAAATTTTTTCGGGGACAGAAAAATATGAGTGCTTTCGGCAAATTGCTGCTCGATACGGATATTCTTTCGCTTTATTTGAAAAAAAATCCAAAAGTCGTAACAGCCGCGCAAAATTATTTGCACGACCACACTGTTTTTTCATTTTCAGTAATCACAAGGTTTGAAATCCTGCGCGGAATGAAAACCAAAAATGCGTCGGTTCAATTAAATGCTTTTGATGTGTTTTGTCGAAAGAACGAGATTATCGAGTTAAACGATAAAATAATAGTTCGCGCTTCCGACATTTATGCGGATTTACACAAAACCGGACAAATTATAGGAGACGCGGATATACTGATTGCGGCTACGGCGCTTAAAAACAACTTATCGATTGTTACCAATAATGAAAATCATTTTAATCGCATTACACAATTACAAATCATAAACTGGAACAAATAATTGGATACGACTTTTTCAGATTTTGATAGGAAAATGACCCGCCGGGCTTTGAATTTGGCGGCGAAAGGCGTTGGGCAGGTCAGTCCGAGTCCGCTTGTCGGCTGTGTGATTGTGGCGGCGAACGGCGAAATTGTCGGCGAGGGAACTTATATTTACGAAAATGTAACGCACGCCGAAGTTCTCGCGTTAAATCAAGCGGGCGAAAAATCGAAAGGCGCGACGGCGTATGTGTCGCTTGAGCCGCATAGTTATCACGGACGGACGAAGCCCTGCACGGAAGTTTTGATAAATGCGGGAATAAAAAGAGTTGTCTGTCCGATTGAAGACCCGAATCCGCTGGTTTCGGGAATGGGTTTTGAGTTTTTGCGGCGCGCCGGAATCGAAGTTGTAACCGGCATTTTGAAAGATGAAGCGGCGCGGCTGAACGAAAAATTCTGCGTCTGGCATCAGAAACGGCGTCCGTTTGTTCACTTGAAATTGGCGATGTCGCTCGACGGCAGAATTTCGCTCGATAAGGGCGTTTCGACAAGTATTTCCGGGTGCGAATCGGCGACGAGAGTGCAGGATTTGCGGCACGAATACGACGCGATTTTAATCGGCGGCAACACGGCGTTTGTCGATAATCCGAGTTTGACGGACAGAAGCGGAAAAACGCGGCGTCGAAAATTAGTGCGCATCGTGCTTGATAATCGTCTGCGAATTTCGCTCGATTCAATTTTGGTTAAAACTGCGAAGGACGCGCCGACGCTCGTCGTTTCAAATTCAAACGACGAAGAAAAAATTAAACGATTAATCGAAAACGGCGTCGATGTCGCCAGCATCGATGCGCGGGATTTGAGGGCGGTTTTAGAAGAACTGCGACGGCGCGATTTGCAGAGCGTTCTGGTCGAAGGCGGAACGGAAATCGCGGGCGCGTTCTGCGACGCTCGCCTTGTCGATAAATTAACTTTTATCGTCGCGCCAATCGTTATTGGCGGCAACATCGCTCCCTTAGCAATCGGCGGCAGCGGCGCAAATTCTTTGGAAAACGCGATGCGGCTGCGTGATTTGGAAATTATAAAACACGGCGAAGATTTTGAATTTACGGGTTATCCGAATTGAAAGGATAAGGGATAAAGGATGAAGGATGAAAGAAAGACGATATATAAAGGACAAAAGCCGTTCGCCAAAAAATCTTTCGGGCAGAATTTTCTGGTTGACCCAAATTATATCGATAAGATTATCGGCGCGTTAAATCCGCAGCCGAACGAGCTAATCGTCGAAATCGGCGCGGGGCGCGGCGCTCTGACCGAAAAGTTAATCGAATCGGGCGCTGAAGTCATCGCCGTCGAACTGGAACGAAATATGATTTCGGTTTTGCGCGGGCGTTTTGGAAAGAGCGAAAACTTTCAGCTTGTCGAATCGGACGCGCTGAAAGTCGATTTTTCATCCTTTATCCTTTATCCTTTATTCTTCAAAATCAAGCTCGTCGCCAATCTGCCTTACAATATCTCGACGGCGATTCTGCAAAAGTTAATCGAACAGCGCGAAGTTTTCAGCGAGATGATTTTGATGTTTCAGCTCGAAGTCGTCAACAGAATTACGGCGCAAGTCGGAAATCGAGAGCGCGGATTTTTGTCCGTTATGGTTCAGGCGTATCTCGACGCGGAAAAACTTTTCGACGTTCCGCCGCGAGCCTTTCTGCCCGCGCCGAAAGTTGACAGCGCCGTTGTTCGTTTGACGCCGAAAAGCGATTCGCACATTTCTAACGAATCGCTCTTTCGTCAAATCGTCAGCGCCGCGTTCGCGCAGAAGCGCAAAACGATTTTCAATAATCTGAAAAACGCCGCGCCCGAATTGCGCGAAAAGTTCGGAAATATCAATCGACTGCTCGAAAACTGCCGCGTCGCGCCCGAACGCCGCGCCGAAACTTTGTCGATTGAAGAATGGAAGCGTCTTTGTGATTCTTCACTGAAAACAGACAAATTAACCGAATAATTCCGTTAATAAATTATTCCTTTTCAATCTTGATTTGCTTCGGAAAAATCAATGAAACAATAATCGAAAGTAATATCGTTCCCAGTATAAAACCCAAACTCCACGTTATCGGGAAATGCCCGTCGTATAAATCGTTGAGCCAGACCATTTTTAAGCCGACGAAAACCAGAACAATCGCCAGACCGTATTTTAAAAGGTGAAATTTGTCGATGACGCCGGCGAGCATAAAATACATCGAGCGCAAACCCAGAATAGCGAAAATGTTTGACGTAAAGACAATAAGCGGTTCGCTCGTAATCGAGAAAATCGCGGGAACGCTGTCGACGGCGAAAATAATATCCGTGCCTTCGAGAAATAAAAGCGCGATAAAAAGCGGCGTCGCGTGTGTGATGTTGTTTTCTTTGACGAAAAAGCTTTTGCCGTCGATGCTGTGCGTAACGGGCATAAATTTCTTGAAAGCGCGTATCAGAAAATTCTTTTCCGGGTCGATTTCTTCGTCGTTTGAAAACATCATCTTGACGCCGGTAACGATTAGAAACGCGCCGAAGATGTAGATAATCCAGTGAAACTGCATCAGCGCCGAGCCGAGCGCGATAAAGACGGCGCGGAAGACGAGCGCGCCTAAGATTCCGTAAAAAAGGACGCGATGTTTGTATTTGGCGGGAATGCCGAAATAGCTGAAGACCAGAACGAAGATGAAAATGTTGTCAATCGACAGCGAATATTCGAGAACGTAGCCGGTCAGAAATTCGAGCGCGAGGCGTTCGCCGTCTTCAGCGCCGAATTTGTTCGAGGCGTATTGATAAAAAAGAAAGTTAAAGACAAGCGCGAGCGCAACCCAGACGACGCTCCAGATTGCGGCTTCTTTGAACGAAACGACGTGCGCTTTTTTGTTGAACACGCCCAAATCGAGCGCCAGCATTAAAAAGACGAAAATTAAGAATCCGCCGTAAAACCACCAGTAATCGGCAAAAGGGAATAAAGTCATTGAAAATCTCCTGTTCCTTTTTTGGTTTTCGCCGCAAAAGGAAAGACCTTTCACGACAAAAAATTATGTCGTAAAAGGTCTCGATATTTTCTCCGGTGAACCGAATCGTTTTTGACAAAAACGATTGTGCTGACGATTTCACCAAACCCGCAGCGGACGCGGGCTATCTACTCCCCTAACCAAATTGTTATAAGCAATTTAACAGAACGCGCGGGCAATATCAAACCGGAGTTTTTGAAACTATTACAGAAATAAACGGGTATGTTATACTGTAAAGTTTAATAAAATAGATTTATAAATTACAGAGGAACAATAAATTAGTGAGTAAATTAGAAATCATTCCGCTCGGCGGCATCGGCGAATTCGGAATGAATTGTATGGGCATTCGCTTCGGCGATGAAATGATTATAGTCGATGCGGGAATGGGTTTCCCGGAAGAATCGCCATACGGCGTCGATATTTCGATTCCAGATTTCGGTTTTTTGGAACAATACCGCGACGACATAACGGCGCTCGTTTTAACGCACGGACACGAAGACCACATCGGCGCGCTGCCGTATTTTTTGAAGAAATTCAATGTGCCTGTCTACGGTTCGCGCTTTACATTGTCTCTCGCCGAACGACGACTCGAAGAACATAATCTGTTTGAAAAGATTTTGCTGCATCGCGTCAAAGCGGGCGACATCGCCGACATCGGCAGTTTTCAAATCGAGTTTATACACGCGTCGCATTCTTTGGTCGATTGTTTTTCTCTGGCGATAAAAACGCCGGTCGGGACGATTATTCACACGGGCGATTATAAAATCGACGACACGCCGGTTATCGGCAAGCCGTTCGATTTGAAAACGCTCTCGAAATACGGCGACGCGGGCGTTTTAGCTCTGTTAGGCGATTCGACAAACGCCAATATCCCGGGCAGAACGCCGTCGGAAAAAGAAGTTATTCCCGCATTCGAGGAAGTTTTCGGAGAAGCGGCGGGCAGAATTTTCGTCGCGTCGTTTTCATCGTCGCTGCATCGTCTGCAAGTCGTTTTCGATGTCGCTCACGCGTTCGATAAACGCGTCTGCGTTCTCGGTCGCTCTATGCAGAAAAACGTCGATTTGGCGACGGAACAGGGATTATTAAAGATTCCGCACGGCACGCTCGTCGGTTTGGGTGAATCGCGCGGTTTGTATGACGACGAAATCGTTTATCTCGTAACCGGCTCGCAGGGCGAAACGCGCGCGGCGCTGGCAAATCTCGCGGGCGGCACTTACAAGGGAATGCAGATTGAACGGGGCGATACCGTTGTTTTATCGGCGCGTATCATTCCCGGCAACGAGAAAGGAATTTCCCGTATGATTGGCGATATTTACAAACGCGGCGGCAATATCATCGAAGAAAAACGCCGCCTGATTCACGTTTCGGGACACGCTTCGCAGGAAGACATCAGAATTATGACCGAAACTGCGCGTCCGAAATACGTCGTGCCGATTCACGGCGAATACCGTATGCTGTTTCGCCACAAGGAATTTATCAAAAATCACATCGAAGGCTACACCGACGACAACGTGATTTTGATTGAAAACGGCGACGTGCTTGAATTGGACGAACGCGGAGCGCGCATCGCGGCGCACAACGAGCTTGACCGAACCTTTATCGACGAAGAAGGCTCGGAAGAAATCGAGTACGAAACGGTGCGCGAGCGCAGGAAACTCGCTTACGGCGGTTTGATTACGCTGGTTGTAACAATCGATAAGGACACGAAAAAACTTAAAAATGAACCGCAAATCGTCGTTCAGGGCGTCGCCGGAATCGACCCGCTCAACGGCGATTTGAGAAATATGCGCGAAGCGGTCAGCCAGATGATAGACGATATGAAGCGCGAAGACTTTATCGACAAAAACATCGGCGGAGAAAAATTGCGTATTAATCTGAAACGATACGTCCAGAAAGAAACCGGCACGAAGCCCGTTATCATCTCGACGATTGTCGAAGTCTGAAATAATAAATGAATGCCTCGGAATTGTTAAAGAAAACGCGTGTCGAAGTTGCGCCCGAAACTTTTCATCTCGTTTCGCTGGCGCACGACGCCTGGTTGAAACTGCTGGAGACGCCGGAACTTTCTCCGCGAATGACCGCGCCGTTTATGATTTTCCGCGACGGGCGCGAAGTAACCTTGCTGCTCGATAATGAAGATTTCGGCACGATTCGCCACGCGATTCGAGAAGCGAAAACCGACGGAAATTTCCGGCTTCTAACCTTCGATGTCGCTCTCAATTTCGGCGTCGTCGGTTATCTGGCGGAAATCACGCGTATTTTAGCCGAAGCCGAAATATCAATCGTCGCTCTCTCGGCTTTCTCCCGCGACCATATCTTAATAAAGCAGGAAAATCTGGCGAAAGCGTTACGAGTTTTGGGCGAATATGTCGAAGAACTTTGTTGAGTAAATCAAAAACGGAATTGTCGGAGCGCGGACATCCTGTCCGCAGAAAACGCGCTTTGGCGTTCGCCCGGAGTTTAGATGAAAATCGATGTCGAGTTTTGCTGAACGCGTTTAGACTGCTCGCGCAATCTTTGCGGGCGGGATGCCCGCGCTCCGACTGATTTTATGTTCTGGAAAAACACAAACGCCTTATTTTACTTATACTTACCGAGTATTACAGAGTGTTATCTATTGAATATCTAAAGATGTTTTTATTCTCTGTGATACTCGGTAAAAACAGGTAGTAGATACATAATCAGATACAGGCTTGCCAGTCGTCAAAATATTTTGATAGACTGCTTTTGCAATTAGCTTATTCAGTTGTCAAAGAACTGAAAAGAGACGGCTTGAGAATACACGCTCAAGCCGTTTTTCTTTTGCTCAAAATTGCATAAAGACGGCATACACGGCGCAAAGAATCGAGATTATACCGACGTTAAGTTTTATAACTATTCGGTATAAGTTATGCCTTGCCTGAATCGCTTCGATTGCAGCTTCACGCTGGCATCGCACTTCGTGCCATTCAAGATGATTCTCAATATCTTTAAGCCTTTTCATTTTTAGTCTTCGCCGGTCTGCCAGCTTCGCGCCGGGAACTGCTCCACGCTTCAAAATCAGATTGCAGGATAACGTAACTTTTACCAACCAATTCGGCTTTCAAATTACCGCTTTCAATAATCTGCAAGATTCTTTGACGTGAAATATCGGCTTCTTTGCTTACGTCCGCAACACTCAATAATTTATCTTTTTTCGTTGCCATACAAATAAATTTAGCCTTTTGTAAAATACTTGTCAATATGCAAGATTTGGACTTGCGTTAATACTTAAAGCCGACAGTCGAACGCCCGGTTGAGCGCGTCGGCGGAATAAGAATCAACTAAAGGCGAAAGGCTTACCTGACTGTAATCGGGTAAGCCTCTCTTTCAAACGGCGGAATCCGCCACTTGATTAACAATAAATGGAGAATAACAAAATAAATAAGGAGAATAAAATGAAAACAGCAACAAAAACAGCAAAACAAAATCAAAGACGGACTTTAGAACAAATCAGCCAGCAAGTTGAAATGGCTTTAATGAGCGACAAAACGGCGGACGCTGTAAAGGATTGTTTTCAAACAATCCTTTACGAAGCGGCGAACGAAGCGAACATATCGCTCAATGAAATTTTTGATAACGACTTTAGCCGCGTTCGCGCAACCTTGCCTAAAGTAATTGAAAAGTTAGGCGATGATTACGGTCGCGGCTTTCTTCACGCGATACACGCGATTATTCAGCACGATACGGACGCTTTTCAAAAGTTTTATGATGAAAGGCTAGATAAAGATACGGAAGATTTGGCGAATCTTTTATCACAAGTTATGAAGCATCCGAAAATGCCGACAAAGCTGTATAACGTAATGACGGATGAGCTTGTTGAAAATACGCTCGATACGGATTCGCCCGAATGGATTTTAGGTAATCTTAAAAAATGGAGTGTGAAAAATGAAAACTGAAATGCAACTCGCAAACGCCGCGATTAAGTCGGCTCTGAAAGATAAAGCCGGTCGATTAGGGCAAGCGGAATCGAAACTTTTATTTATTTTAGACGGCGCAACAAGTCATCCAGAAATAGAAAAAGCGATGCCCAAATGCAAAGACCTTTTCAAATCACTTACAAGTGATGAATTTACCGAGCTACTGGATAGAAGAACTACCACAGACCCGGTTTATATTGCTCTGTGGTATCACTACGGCGAAACTATGCACAAAGCAATTGGCAAATGCGCTTTAGGTTCTCCTGAACGAATGACTTTGCTTTATCCGCTCTTTCGCCTTTATGCCGACGAATCGGATACTTATATTTAATTTAAGGCAGGAATGAAAAAGCTAAAAGCCGTGAGTGTAAAAGTTTGCTGCTTTTTTATTTTTGCAGTATATTTACATCATCCTTAAATTCAAAAAAGCGTTCAAATAATCTCAATAATCAAAGGAGAAATTTAAATGAGTTTGAATGATTTGCCTAACGAATCGGAACGTAAACTCGTTACTCTGGAAAACGAATTTCGTGAAATCGAATGGAAGTTATCTTCGCAGGTCGGTGATGAAGAACTGCTCACAATGCGGCGTGATGAGCTTCCGAATTTAATTGGCGAAGCAAAGCTGGAAGTCGCTTCCGAGCGAGTAAAACTGTTGCGCGCATCACTTGAATCGATAAAGACGGAATTTGAACAGTTGAAAGCCCACGCTCTTGAGCTTCATACCACTTATTTGGAACGCTCCCAAAAAATGCAAGCCGAACTTGAAAACATCCGCAAAGAAGAACAGGAAGCCATAATTAAAGGGAATTTATTAGAATCGAAATACAACGAACAGCAGCGCAATTTAGTTCGACTCGAAGGCGAATTGGAATCTTTGTTAGCCAAATATGGCTACGTCTATAACGTTGAATAATGATTTTTCGCTTTTCGATTGGTTTCCGGCAATCGGCGCAAACGTCCGGCACTGGTTCGCCGGTCAAAACAGGTTCGCTTGTGTCGGAATCTTCGGACAAATCCGCTTGATACATTTCAACTCTTATTTGCGGGAAACACGCGCAAGCGGTTGAATCGTCGCCTGCTCTTTCGAGTTTCTTTAGTCGGTTTCGTAAGTTCATAATGTTTTAAGCGTCCGTTAAATTTTTTGATAGTTCGTCTTTAGCTTCGCGGGCGAGATTCTGCCAGTAGTCGAATTTATCTTTGCAGTTCGAGCAGTAAGTTAAGCAGTCCGCGCCCGGCTTGCCATACCACAAATCAATTAAGGTTTTGCCGCAAAAGCACGGTGTTTTGTTCGATTTTCTTTAATCTGTTCAAAATGTTCATTAGACATTATCGGAAATAAGAAATATTTGCCCACGAAACACACAAAACAAACGAAAATAAGAAAATCATTGTTGGTTTTGCTTTTTTTTAGTGTTTTTAGTGTGTTTCGTGGGCAAGTATTCTTTAATTTTTTATTTCCGAAGATTGAAAACGGCAAAACAAAAAGCGCGAGCCGGAAGGTTTGGTTGTCTGATAAGGCATTGGACGTATTGCAAGTAAGGGTTCACAATTGCAAAGATGAATATCTTTTTCCGAAGAATAAAAATTCTGACCAACCGATTTACCAGTTAGATAAAGCCCACGTCCAGACAGTTAATAGAATCGGTTTGAAGTTCCGGCTGTATGATTGCCGCCATACGTTCGCTACAAGGATTTTAGATAACGGCATCGACCTTTTAACGCTCGCTTCAATGTTAGGACATTCGAGCCTGAGCCAGGTTATGAGATACGCGCATCCGTCCGAAACTCGAAAGAATGAAGCAATCCAGCAGATGCAGAGAAAAGTTGCAAAAGCAGTCTAATGAGATAGTTTGACGGCAAACGGCTACATTATTAGATACAGTAGTGTTTTCGCAAGCCTTCTGTATAGCCGTAAATGATAAAAACAAACGACTTAATAAGTTAAATAAAATAATTTCTTATGTTCTGGAAAAACAAAATCGTATTTCTGACCGGCGCGTCGAGCGGCATCGGCGCGGCGTTGGCATCAGAGATGGCAATGCGCGGCGCGATTGTCGGACTTCTTGCGCGGCGCGCAGAATTATTAAAAGAAATCTCGGTTGAAATAGAGCGAGGCGGCGGAATTGCCAGAATATTTGCGGTCGATATAACGGATGCCAACGCGGTTGCGGGCGCGGCGCAAAGTTTGCGCGACGAATTCGGCGGAATCGACATTTTAATCGCTAACGCCGGAATCGGCGGAAATAATCGGGAGACGAGAAATCTCGAAGCCGAAGGCGTTACGGAAGTTATCAACACGAATTTAATCGGCGCGGTCAATTCGGTTGCCGCCGTGCTGCCGTCGATGCTCAAACGAAGAAGCGGTCAGTTAATCGCAATTTCGAGTCTCGCCGGTTTTCGCGGTCTGCCGAAATCCGCCGCTTACTGCGCCTCGAAAGCCGGAATGACGGCGTTTTTTGAAAGCGTCCGGCTCGACGTTCAAAACAGAGGCGTCCACGTAACAATCATTCAGCCCGGATTCATCAAAACGCCTTTAACTTCGGGGCGCGGCGCGAAAATGCCGTTTCTAATGGAACTCCAAGACGCGATTCCCTTGTTTCTCGACGCTGTAGAAAAGAAGAAAAAATTCGCCGCGTTCCCCTGGCAGATGGCGGCAATCGTCCGTGTCGCCGGATTTCTGCCGGCGTCGCTTTACGATAAAATCGCCGCCGCCGCCGCTTTTCGCGAGTAATTCGATAGCATTTTGGCGGCAAAGCCTGTAAAATCCACAGAGTTGTAATTCAGAATCCAAAATCCTAAAAAGATTGGTTAGCCGCCGGTAATCGCTTTTTAAAAATAAAAAAAGCGATTGTCGATTTTCCAAAAAACCGACGCTAAACCGATGTCCGCCGAACCGATAACCGATGAATCTTTTACAAGCGATTATTCTTGGAATTGTGCAGGGTTTGAGCGAGTTTATACCGATAAGCTCGACCGCGCATCTTGTTTTTGCCAGTCGTCTGACGCATTTATACGAAGGTCAACCGGAACAATTGACGGCGACGATTGCCGTTCTCCAGCTGGGAACGCTCGCCGCCGTTTTCGTTTATTTCGCGCCGGACATTTTCGCCATAACGACCGCTTTTATACGCGACCATTGGGCGTTGATAACCAAAAAACGCCGGAGTTTCGGCGGCACGCACGGCGTTCGCCCGATGTGGCTGTCGCAGGAAGCGTGGCTCGGCTGGCTGATTATTATCGGCTCGATTCCAATCGGGACGCTCGGCTTGCTGTTAAAAAAATATATCGAAGGCGCGGAGACGAAAAATCTGACGGTCATCGCCGTGATGATGATTTCGATTGCCGTTCTACTGGCGATTGCCGAAGCAGTCGGCTCGAAACGCAAGGAAATCAGAGAATTCGGAATTTTCGACTCGATTGCCGTCGGTTTGGCGCAGGTTTTAGCCTTAATTCCGGGCGCGAGCCGTTCGGGTTCGACGTTGATGGGCGGACTTTTCGCCGGGCAGAAACGCGAAGCCGCCGCCCGATTTTCGTTTCTGTTGTCGATTCCGGCGATTGGCGCGAGCGGGCTTCTCGAACTAAAAAAAGCGCTCGAAGGCGGCATTCCGCCGGAAAGTTACACGCCGCTCGTTGTCGGCACAATCGTCGCCGCCGTCGTCGGTTATTTGTCGATTTGGTTTCTGCTCGCTTTTCTCAAGCGCAATTCGACGATGATTTTTATCGTCTATCGTATAGTCGTCGGCGCGGCGCTGCTGGCTTTAATTTATACCGGCGTCGTCAATCCGCAAATTTAACCCGCGAATAAAAATGGAAAATATCGAACCGCAAAAAAATGATCGCCGCGAGATTTTCGGCTGGCTCGCGTATGACTGGGCGAACTCGGTTTTTTTTACGTCGGTCGTCGGCGTCCTCATCGGCGAATACATCACGACGCTGGCTCAGGGCGCGGTCGGGGAAAACGGCGTCGTTTTGAGTTTCGGCGGCGTCGATTTGGTTACGGCGAAATCGCTTTTTCCGTATTCGGTCGGCTTGTCGGTTTTTCTGCAAATATTTTTTCTGCCCGTTTTGGGCGCGATTGCCGATTACACGAATTTGAAAAAAACCTTTATGGCTTTTTTCTGCTATCTGGGCGTAATTGCGTGCTGTCTCCTGTTTTTCGTCGAAGCGCAAACTTATCTGCTCGGATGCGCGCTGTTTATCGTGGCGAACTTGAGCGCGGGCGCGTCGATTGTTTTTTATAATTCGTATCTGCCCGACATTACAACCGAAGACCGGCGCGATAAAATTTCGAGCTGGGGTTTCGCCGCCGGTTATATCAGCGGCGCGATTGTGCTGTTTGCCAACCTGATATTTCTCAAAAACGCCGCTTCAATCGGCATCACCAGCAATTTTGCCGTCAGAATCTCTCTGCTGACTGCCGGAATCTGGTGGGGCGCGTTTGCGTTGATAACCTTTTATCTATTGAAAAAACGCCAGCCCGCGCGCGCCGTTCCCGAAGGAAAAAATTACGTCGCCGCCGGTTTCGGCGAGTTAAAGGAAACATTTAAGGAACTTTTCCAGCTCAAAAGCACTCTCACGTTTTTAATCGCGTATCTGCTTTACAACGACGGAATTCAAACGGTTATTACAAGCTCGGCGACTTTTATGTCGCAGGAATTATTTGTCGCCAAAGGCATCGAAGTTGACCGCTCGGTGCTTGTCATCGCGTTTTTAATCGCGCAGATTGTCGGATTCGTCGGCGCAATCGCGTTCGAGCGAATCGCCAATTTTTCGAGCGCGAAGACAGCGATTCTGATTTCGCTGGCTATTTGGGCTTTAATTGTCATCTACGCTTACGCTTTTCTGTCGAATGTAACCGAAGCGTATTTTATGAGCGGCGCAATCGGCTTTGTTTTGGGCGGCTCGCAGGCGCTTTCGCGCTCGCTTTTCTCGCAGATGATTCCGAAGGGACGCGAATCTTCGTTTTTCGGCATTTACGAAATATCGGAACGCGGCACGTCGTGGATTGGTCCAATTGTCTTCGGTTTCGTGGCGCAGATGACCGATTCGTATCGTCCGGCGATTCTGGCGCTGATTGTTTTCTTTATCGTCGGCAGTATAATTCTGCTTTTTACCGATACCGATAAAGCCGTCCGTGAAGCCGGAAACACGCCGCCCGGCGCTCTGCCGCCGCACGTTTAACTGTTTTGCAATCGATTTGTCATAAATTTGTTTTAGCACGGCGGTCGTTTATAATTATCGACGGTAATCGATGACGATTCTTTAAATAAAAATGATTGAAAAAACTCAGGATAAAATCGTAACCATTTTCGGCGGTTCGCGCTGCAATCGGGATTCGGCGGAATACGGGCAGGCACACGAAGTCGGCGGCAGATTGGCGGAAGCCGGATTTACCATCTGCACCGGCGGTTATTTAGGCGTGATGGAAGCGGCGTCGCTCGGCGCTCACGAGCGGGGCGGTCGCGTTTTCGGTATTGTAATGAATCAATTCAAAGGCGAGCCGAACCGCTATTTAACCGATAAAGTCGCCACCAATCATTTTTACGAGCGGCTGCAAAATCTGATTGAGCGTTCGGTCGGCTTTATCGCTCTGCGCGGCGGAATGGGAACTGTAACCGAAGTTTCGCTCGTCTGGAATAAACTGCAAACCGGCGTTATCCAAAAACGTCCGCTTGTTCTGCTCGGCGATTGCTGGAAACCGGTTGTCGATTGCTGGCAGACAAATCTGGTGGTCAGCGAAAAGGACGTTTCATTTCTGGATTTTGCCGAAAGTGCCGAAGTCGCCTGTCAAATCATCGTCGAGAAATCAAAAGGCGTTGTTTTGTGAACTGCCCGAAAGAGATTTTGATTCAGGCAAGAAATCGACGCGCCTTTGCCGGATTATTAAAACCGTTTTTCCCTTCGTGGAGCGGCGGCGAAAACGGATTTAATTTAGACAGGACTTTCTCAAATTTGAGTCGGAGCGCGGGCATCCTGCCCGCAAAGATTGCGCGGGCAATCTAAAGCAAGCCCGATAAAGTTCAATGTTGATTTTATCTAAACTTTGGGCGAACGCCTGGAGCGTTCAAGAGCGGGCAGGATGCCCGCGCTCCGACAATGACGCTTCTCAAATTTGAGAAAGTCCTGTTAGATTAACCTCAATAACAATGATTGTTTATGACGATACAATTGAATCTTCGCCCGCCGCCAAAAAAAATGTCGAAACGATTCTTTCCGGTCGCGCCGTCTCGCGCGGCATCGCAATCGGCAAAGCCGTCTGTCTGCACGGGCGCAAAAGACAATTTTACCGGGTTAAATTAAAGGACAATCAAATCGAACCGGAAGTTCGCCGTTTTCTCGCCGCCGTCGATACGTCAATACGGCAATTGAAAAATATCAATCTGAAAAAACCGGAAACCGCCGGTAAAAATCAATCGGAAATTTTTGAAGCTCATCTTTTAATTCTCGAAGACAAATCTTTGCTCTCGAAAGTCGAAACGAACATTAGAGATGAAAAGGTCAACGCCGAATGGTCTGTAAAAACCGTTTTCGATTCCTACATCGCCAATTATAAATCAATCTCCGACGAGCATCTGCGCGAACGCTACATCGATTTAAAGGACATCTCCGACCGTGTTTTAAATGCTCTCGGCGGCGCTGATAATTCGATTGTCTTACTCGATAAAAACTCGATAATCGTCGCCAAAGATGTTAAGCCTTCGACTTTAATCGAGTTGACCGAAAGCAATCCGGCGGGAATCGTTACCGAGAGCGGCGGCTGGACTTCGCACACATTTATTCTGGCGCGTGAGATGAATCTTCCGGCGATTACGGGCGTAAATGATATTTTGCGCCGAATCGAAACCGGCGACGAAATTATAATCGACGGCTACAACGGAAAAATAATCTTGTCGCCGTCGGAAAAGATTTCGGTTGAATATAAAATCGCGGCGCGTGAATTTCAGGCTGTCTCGAAACAAAAATCCGAGCCGGTAAAAGGAAAACTGAAAACCCTGGACAGCCGGGAAATAATAATTCGCGCCAATGTCGATTTGCCTCGGGGTTATGTCGAAGCCGAGCGTCTGGGCGCGCGCGGCATCGGGCTTTATCGTTCGGAATTTTTATTTAATCAATTCAAAGGTTTTCCGTCTGAACGGGAGCAAATCGAGGCTTACCGAAAAATTGCGGAAATGGTTCACACCGACGGCGTGCGGATTCGGACTTTTGATTTGAGCGTCGAGCGTCTGGCGGACGAAACGAGCGAACGCGAGCGGAATCCGGCGCTCGGTCTTCGCGGCATTCGTCTCGGTTTGTCGCACCCGGAACAATTTCGCACACAGTTAAGAGCGCTGCTTCAGGCGTCGTTTGAAACTAAAATCGACATCGTGCTGCCGATGATTTCAGATGTTTCAGAAATTATTTTAACCGGAAAAATAATTCAGGAAGAAAAAGAACGTCTGAAATTAAAGGGAACCGATTTCGGCAATCCGCGATTAGGCGCGATGATTGAAGTTCCGTCGGCGATTTTGACCATCGACGAAATATGCGCCGAAGCGGATTTTCTGAGTTTGGGAACAAATGATTTGGTGCAGTATCTGCTCGCCGTCGACCGCGACAATCAACCGGCAGCCGACTGGTTTCGCACGCTTCATCCGGCGGTTATCAGAGCGATAAAAATCGTTCTGGAAGCAGCTGAGAACAACGATATTCCGGTGTTGATTTGCGGCGAAATGGCAGGTTCGCCCGTCTACGCGCCCATTTTAATCGGACTCGGCGCGACGGTTCTCAGTATGAACGTCAACTCAATCGCGCGCATCGGAAAAATCGTCTCCGGCATCGCGTTTGAAGAAGCGCGGGAGATTTGCGGACAACTGGCGAACTGCCGAACATCCGACGAAACGGAAAATTTAGTAAAAAAACTCTTTACCGAAAAGTGGTCTCATCTGTTTTCCGACTCTAGTTTCCCCGCGCAAAAAAAATAAAATTATATTTTGCAGATTTCCCGCGATTTAAAGAATTTTCCAAAAAAAATCAAAAAAGCCGCTTATTCGGTTTATATATGAGCAGGCGAGGACAAACCTCGAAAAACTTGCTCAACCGCTCGATGTGATTTATCTTTAACCACACACGAAAAAATATCTGAGCTGAGCGATTCGCAAAGATTTGCGGTTGTTTTATTAGGATTTATTATGACCTGGCTTACTAAAATTGTATCTTTATCGTTTCTTTTCGGAATTATTTTTGCTGTCGAATCGCGGGCGCAAACCGTTCAGCCCGCTGCAAAACAGGTGAATTTCGGATACTCGCGCAATCCGAAAACGAAGAATAAACCAGTCGAACAGGCGAATAAAAATCAAGCGCCGCAGATTACCGAACCGGAAATTAAAAAAATTTCAACCGACGCGGCAAAGTCGCCGGCGATTCTTATTTCCGAAAATAAAACCGAATCCGCCGGAGAATTCGCAAATTACTCGTCCGCTTCAAAAACATTGGAAATCGCCGCGCGCGCGCCGGTTCGGGCATCCGCGCCGACTGAGATTTATAAAATCGGCGTCGGCGACGTTTTGTTTATCAGCATTCAAAACACCGGCTCTAAAGCATCGACTTATTACACGGTTCTCAATGACGGCACGATTGATTATCCGCTGGCGGGCGAAATGGTCGCCGTCTCAGGTTTGACTTCCGAAGAAACGGAAGAACTGCTTAAAGAAAAAGTAAAGCTCTACAAAAATCCGCAAATTTCCGTAAAAGTTCGCGAACACGCCAGCCATTCGATTACCGTTTTGGGTCTGGTAGAAAAAGCGGGCGAAAAGTTTTTACAGCGCGAAGCGATTCCGCTTTATGTGGTTAAGGCTGACGCGATTGTTCAGGCGAAAGCCAATCAGCTCGTTATAAAACGCGCGAATTCTTCGACCGAAACTTTAGATTTAAACGATTCAAAAAACGAAGACGTTTTGATTTTTCCGGGCGATATACTGGAATTTAAATCAACCGAATCGAACCGGGAAAATCTTTCAGCGCCGCTCTTTTATTACATCGGCGGCGAAATCGTCTCCGCCGGACAAAAAGATTTTCACGCCGGAATTTCGCTGACACAGGCGATTTTAGCTTCCGGCGGATTGCGAAAATCGTATGTTAAAAAGGCTGTTATCAGGAGAAAAAACGAGCAGGGTTTGTTGTCGCCGATAGAATTTGACCTCAAGGCAATCAAGGACGGAAAACAGCCCGACCCGATTTTACAGGCTGGCGATACGATTGAAATCGTGAAATATTAAATCGAATTTTTCTAAACATTCTCTAAAAAACATTGGAACAGTTTAAAACTTGCAAAAAGCGAATTGTAAATGTTCAAAAAACTTTGTTAAACTAAAAAAGTCAGGCAAAAATCAGCAAATCAGGCAATCGCTTTTTATTTACAAAATTAAAAGAGGAAAGTCCGAACACCGTAGGGCAGCGAGCCGGATAACGTCCGGGCGGCGAGTTTAAAAAACTTGCTGACGACAAGTGCAACAGAAAACAAACCAGCCATTTAATTAAACCTGGCGCGTGTCAGCCGCCGAAAGGTTTTGGCAAGAACTGGAGTTAAATGGTAATGGGTGAAATGGTGCGGTGTTTCACAAAGAGACACGGATAAGTGAAACGCTTAAAGTAAGAGCGCACCGGCGCGTTTGGTAACAGGCGCGGCTAGGTAAACTCCTCGCGGTGCAAGACCAAATAGGGAAACATTATTGAGTTGCCCGCTCAGTTGTTCGCTTCGGCGGACAGGCGTTTCCGGGTAGGTCGCTCGAACTCGTCGGCGACGGCGAGTCTAGATGAATGATTGCCGCTCCGAGTAATTTCGGAGAACAAAATTCGGCTTATCGATTTGTTTTTTTACTGCCTGGCATTTTTATTTTTTTTAACTTATTAAGGAGCAATCAAATTTTATTATGACAAACCGAAAAGGCGTCTTCATCGGAGCTTACGTGCCGAACGAATTAAAAGAATCTCTGCGCCGCCGCGCCGCCGCCGAACATCGCACGCTTTCACAGGAAATTACCAGAATTCTGGTTGAAGCCGTTCACGGTCAGGCGCTGCCCGCCGGAAGCATCGACCGGCGAAGCACCAACACGACAATTCCGCGCCGCCGCGCCGACGACCCGATGCCGCGCCGCCGAACCGAAGATTTACCGTATGTCGCCGGTGATAAGAGCGAAGACAAGGATAAATAAATAATTTAAAAGATTTGATTTTCGAGAGCGCCGCTTATTCATAAACGGCGCTCGTCGCTTTTTAAAAACCGTTTTGATAAAGTTTAGTTGAATGAACAAAAAATTATTTTGGTTGTCGTTAATCGGCGTCTTAGCGAGTTTTGCGGGCGGTTTTTTACTGGCGAATTCGCTTAATCGAAAGGAAATTTCCACTCTGCAATCGGAGAATGAAACATTAAAGAAAAATCAGGCTGAACCGATTGACGAGAGCGAAGATTTCACGCTCGGCGACGATGAAATCAAACAAAAAATCGCCGAAGCCGACCTGAACCCGCAAAACGTCGCGTTTCAAAAAAATCTCGGACTTGCGCTTTATAATTACGCTTCGATGAAAAAGAACGCCGAATTACTGGGGGAAGTTTTGCGTCTGATAACAAGGGTTTATAACGATAATCCAAACGATTACGAAGCGATTGTAACGCTCGGCAATATAAATTTCGACATCGGTTATTTCAGGGAAAACAACGAAAATCTGCAAAAGGCGCGTGAATTTTATCTCAAAGCGCTTGCGATAAAACCGGACGATGTGGAAATAAGAACTGATTTGGGTTTGACGTATCTTTTAGCGAATCCGCCGGAAGATGAACAGGCGATTGAGAATTTTGAAAAGTCTTTAAAAACGAATCCGAAACACGAAAAAACCTTGCAGGTAATGATTCAGGCGCTTCTTAACGAGAAAAAACGGAATGAAGCCGAAAAGTTTATCACGCGGTTAAAAGAAATAAATCCGAACAATCAAATTTTGTCCGAACTCGATTCGACTTCCGCCGATAGCGAAAATAAATCACGAAAACAATGAAATGGCTGATTTTATTACTTTTAATTTTGCTTGTTGTCGTCTTTGTCGCAATACGCTATCGCCGCCAGATTCAGACGGGAATTTACGTGTGGCGAATGTTCAGAAAGATGCGTCAAATGGGCAAATCGAGCGAGAAATCCGACGGGGATAAGCGGATAAACGAAACGGCAAATACAAAAAACGCGCCGCTCGTCCGGTGCGCCAAATGCGGAAAATGGATTCCGCAAACCGAAGCCTTAAATTTGCGCTCTAAAAATTTCTACTGCTCGTATAATTGTATGGAAACCGCCGTCAAAGTCGTTTAATCGGTTAGCGGGGAATAAAATTGTCGAGATACCATTTTATAAGCTGCTCGCCGAAAAGCAGCGCGATTATAGAACCGATACCGAGAAAAATTCCGAACGGAATCTGAGTCTGCAAATCTTTGTTTTTCTGTTTGGCGATAACGAAAACGCCGATAACCGCGCCGGAAAACGCGCCCAGAAAAATAGATAAAATCGTCAGACGCCAGCCGAGCAGCGCGCCGACGGCAAACATCATTTTCACGTCGCCCAAACCCATCGCATCGACGCCGCGAAGCCGTTTCCAAATCTCGCCGACCAGCCAGAGCGAGCCGCCGCCGACTAATCCGCCCAAAATCGCGCCGAGAAGCGAAACCAGCCAGACCGGATAATCTTCCAGACGATTCAGCGGAAAAACATTTATGTCCGTGAAGAACGACGCGCCGAAAAATACCGGAAATACAAGCCGAATTACCAGTGAAAAAACGAGCAGCGGATAAGTTATGACGTTCGGCAAAATCATATTTTCGGCATCGATAAAAATCAGGGCGATGACCGACGCGGCGAATATCAAACAGACGGGAAGAAACGCGCTGAAACCGATTTGCCGCGCGACGAGCAGAAAAACAAGCGCCGTCAAAAGCTCGACCGCCGGATAACGCGGCGAAATGCTTTCCCGGCAATTGCGGCATTTTCCGCCCAAGACGAGCCAGCTCAAAACCGGAATATTATCGTAAGGTTTTATCGGATTTTTGCATTTCGGGCAGGCGGAATTCGGATAAACGATTGATTCTTCGTTCGGGACGCGGTGAATTACGACATTTAAAAAACTGCCGACCGCTGCACCGAAGGCGAAAACAAAGATGTAGCCGATAACTTCCGGCATTCCGGTCATCGTTTCAAAGGAAGATAGAAAAAAGTTCATTTAACGGAAACCTCAAAAAAGGCGGGAATGTTTATTTTGGAAGATGAAAGATGCGCGTGGTTCAAAAGTTTGACGCGCGATTTATATAATAAACCGTCGGGCGCAAAAGTAAAAGAACTTTTTTCACGCGACTTTCTCAAATTTGAATGAACAGCTCCTTTGTCGGAGCGCGGGCATCCTGCCCGCAAAGCGCGCGGCGGCGCGCTCAAGAGCGGGCAGGATGCCCGCGCTCCCAGTGAGAAAGTCCTATTTTCAATAAAATTATTCAAATAAACGGAAAATTTGAGTTAAAATTATCCTAATGAAAAAAGAAAAACCTTTAATTGAATTAACCGCGAAAGGTTTATATTGCGAAAAAGGCGATTTTTTTATAGACCCGTGGCTGCCGGTAAAACGGGCGATTTTAACGCACGCGCACGCCGACCACACATATCGCGGCAATCAGGATTATCTCGTTCCCGAAGAAGGAAAACATCTGTCGCGCGTTCGGCTCGGCGACGAGGCAGTTATTTCAACCGCCAAATACGGCGCGGTTCAGAATATCGACGGCGTTAAAATTTCCTTTCATCCGGCGGGACACGTTTTAGGTTCGGCACAGGTGCGCGTCGAATATAAAGGCGAAATCTGGGTTGTCTCCGGCGATTATAAATTAACGCCCGACGCGACGTGCGCGCCGTTTGAACACGTTCGCTGTCATAAATTTATTACCGAAGCGACGTTCGGCTTGCCGATTTATCGCTGGACGCCGACCGAACAAATTTTCGAGCAGATAAACGGTTGGTGGCGGCTCAACCGCGAAAAGGGCAAAGCGTCGGTTATATTCGCCTACGCTCTCGGCAAATCGCAGCGGATTCTCAACGGCATCGACGCGAGCATCGGGGAAATTTTCACGCACGGCGCGGTTGAACGGTTAAATAACGCGTATCGAGAAAGCGGAATCCGTTTGCCGGAAACAACTTATGTCGGCTCGGTTGAAAATAAAAAAGATTTCGCCGGCTCGCTCATCGTCGCTACGCCTTCGTCCGCCGGTTCGACGTGGCTCAAAAGATTCGGCGCGCATTCGACCGGTTTCGCGTCGGGCTGGATGGCGATTCGCGGCGCGCGTAGAAGAAAAGCGGTTGACCGCGGCTTTGTCCTGTCCGACCACGCCGATTGGACGGAACTGCAAACGGCAATCAGAGAAACACGCGCCGAAACCGTTTTCGTAACGCACGGTTTTATTCCCGAACTGGTGCGCTGGCTCAACGAAACCGGAACGAACGCCGAACCGCTCAAAACCAATTATGTCGGCGAAGAAGAAGTTTTGGACGAAGTTCTAAAGGAAGATTTTGTGGAAAAAATAATTGAAAACGAGTAATTATTAGAAGCTGTCTCAAAAATACTTTGTCTTTACCTTTACGCATTTGCGGGATAAATTATTTCCCGCAAAGGCGCAAAGCGGCAAAGGAAAACCGAAGCATTTTTTGCTGAATACTATTTTTGAAATGGCTTGTAGTTACAAATTTTCAAATCGAATAGCTTAACCGAGATGAAATTATTTACCGAACTTTACACGGAACTCGAACAAACCAACAAAACGAATGAGAAGGTCGAAGCCCTGAAATTTTATTTCGAGCGCGCGGGCGCGGCGGACGCGGCTTGGGCGCTCTATTTTTTATCAGGCAGAAAACCGCGTCAGATTGTGCCTTCCAAAAAACTTCGTGAATGGGTTTTGGAATTGTCCGGCGTTCCCGAATGGCTGTTTGACGAATCGCGCGATACGGTCGGCGACGGCGCGGAGACAATCGCGCTGCTTCTGCCCTTTAATTCGACAATCGACGAGACGCCGCTGCATATTCTTGTCGAAAAACGTCTGCTTCCGCTGCGCGAATCCGGCGAAACCATTCAATACGAAGAAGTTATATCGACGTGGCGGCGAATGAACTACGCGCAGCGGTTGGTTTACAACAAACTGATTTCGGGAAGTTTTCGCGTCGGCGTCTCGCAGTTGCTAGTAACTAGAGCTTTAGCGCAATTGAGCGGTCTGCCGACCGATATTATCGCGCATCGTCTGATGGGAAATTGGGAAGCGACGGCGGAATTTTACGAAAAGATTATCAGCAATGAAATCGGCGCGGACGAAAAGCCGATTGCGCGCCCGTATCCGTTTTGTCTGGCGCATCAAATCGATTTTCCGCTTGAGAAATTGGGTGATATTGAAGATTGGCAAGCCGAATGGAAATGGGACGGAATCCGCGCGCAGGTTATAAAACGGAGCGGTAAAGTTTTCGTCTGGTCGCGCGGCGAAGATTTGATTACCGAACGCTTTCCCGAAATCGCCGAAGCCGCCGAATTTCTGCCGGACGGAACGGTTCTTGACGGCGAGATTCTGCCGTGGCTAGGCGGCGCGGTTTTATCTTTTGCCGAGCTGCAAAAACGCATCGGCAGAAAAAATCTGTCGGCTAAAATGCTCGCCGAAGTTCCGGTTATTCTGCAAACTTACGACATTCTGGAATTCGGAAACGAAGATTTACGCGGCGAAGTTTTTTCTCGAAGACGTAATCAACTTGAAGAAACTTTAGAAAATCTTGACAACGAGGCAAAAAAAGTTTTTCGCTTGACCGAATCGGTTAAAACTAAGAGTTGGAACGAGTTGGAGAAAATCAGAGAACAAAGCCGCTCGCTGAAAGTCGAAGGTTTTATGCTCAAAAAACTCGATTCGCCGTATCGCGTCGGGCGGCAGCGCGGCGATTGGTGGAAATGGAAAATCGACCCGCTGACTATCGACGCGGTTTTGATTTACGCGCAGAAAGGAACGGGCAAGCGTTCGGGTTTGTTTACCGATTACACGTTCGCGGTCTGGTCGGAAGGCGAGCTTGTGCCGTTTGCCAAAGCGTATTCGGGTTTGACCGACGCCGAGATTCGCAAAGTCGATAAATTCGTGCGCGAGAATACGAAGGAAACTTTCGGTCCGGTTAGAAGCGTCGCGCCGCAACTGGTTTTCGAGCTTGCCTTTGAAAATATTCAAAAATCTTCGCGTCATAAATCCGGCGTGGCGGTGCGTTTTCCGAGAATTCTGCGCTGGCGCGACGATAAAAAAATCGAAGACGCCGATTCGCTCGAAACGATACACCGGATTCTTGAAAGTCTGGACGGCGGCAAATGAATCGACGCATTTTTACAACTGTTGCGGAGACGCCCGAAATCGGCGGCGTTTTTAATCTTTCCGGCAAAAACAATCAGAGTTTATTTGTCGGAGTTTCGGAAAACATAAAAGCCGAAGTTAAAAGATTATTTTCCGGCAATCAAACGCTGAAAGTTGAAACCGCAAATATAGAAATAATCGACGCGAATGAAACGAATTTAATAAATTGTTTTGCCGAAACCGTCCGCCGAAAAAATCCGCTTTATAATTTGTCTCTGAAACGGCAAAACATTCGCCCGCATTTTAAGATAACGAGCGAGAAATTTCCGCGTCTGCTTATAACTCGCCGGATTGGAGACGACGCGGCGGAATATTTCGGCGCTTTTTTGCCCGAAACCGGCGCGCGATTTCTGCTCGGTTTTCTAATCGACACGTTTCGCCTTCGCGGGTGCGATATTCCGATTGACGGAAAACTGCCCGTTCCGTGTCCGCAATTTTACAGGAAAAAATGCGTCGCGCCGTGCGTCGCGAATTTGTGCGACGGGGAAACTTATCTTGAACGGGTGAATTTGACGAGATTGTTTCTGCAAAACAAACAATCCGAATTAAACGACATTTTATTAAGTAAAATTGAAAAGCTCGCCGCCGGTTTTGAATTTGAAGAAGCCGGAAAATGGCGCGATTTGCTGCGGAACATCGAAGATTTTCGGAACGATAAGAAATTAAATTACCGGCTCGAAGACGCGATTGATACTTTCGACATTAAACAACAGGATTCGAGTTTTTTAATATATCTGGTAACGCAGAGACGAAGAAAAATTTTGGACAGACACACGTTTGTTTATGAAAATAAAATCGATTTTTCAAGCCGCGAAGTTTTAAGTCAATTGCTGTGGCAGACATATCAGTTTCACGCGCCGAAAGAAATCGTCGTCTCCATTGATTTTCCAAACAGAAAATATCTGGAAAAAGTTCTGAGTTTGCGCGCCGGAAGAAAAATAAAAATTTCCGTCGTCAAAAAAACAAACCGGAAAATTACAACCGGCAGAGCATTGCGGCGAACCGAATTTGAACACGAATTCGATAATCTAAAACCGCAAATGTCGGTCGAAGATTTTCAAAACACGCTAGAAAAAGAATTTTATTTGCCGCGCAAAATCGAAAGAATCGAAGCCTTCGATGTCGCGCATATTTCGGGCAGCGATTTTGTCGGCGCAAAATCGGTCTGGGAAAACGGAAAATTTTTAGCCGGAGAATACGAGTTCTGGTTTCTGGATGAAAAAAGCGAACCCGAAGCGCTCGCCGAAACGGTTAAAAAACGATTTTTATCAAAGGAAAAATTACCGGATTTGATTTTGATTGACGGCGGCAAAGCGCAATTGCAATCGGTTTTGCGAAACGTCGAACAGTTGCAGGATTTTAATATTTCCGTGATTTCCGCCGTTAAACCGCCGCGAAGACACAGCGAAATTTCGCATTTTTTACTCGAAGCCGGTCAATCAATCGAGTTTCAAAGAAATTCCGACGCATTCGGCGTTTTGTTAAAACTACGCGACGAAGCTCACGCGCTGGCGAATTATATTCATCGTTCAAAGCGCGAAAACGCGCATTTCTATGAAGTTTTCTACGCGCTGCCGTTTTTGAAGGAAAAGGAGCGTTATCTTTTACTGCAAAAATTTCGCTCGCTGAAAGCCGTAAAAGCGGCAGCGGAAAACGAGTTGACAGAGTTTTTGGGCAAGGAGAACGGAAAAATTATTTTTCGACAATTAAAAACGAATGAAAAATTAAAAGAGCCTTTTATCGTGCCGGTAAGATACGATGAACCGAACGGCGAAGCGGCGGATTTGCAGCCTTTATATTTACCGAAAAAATAAAGTTGGAATGTTGACGAACGTATACTTTCGGAATCGTTTTCGGGTTGCCGGTATTTGTATGAACGCGCCGAATAAAAAAGGCATCTAAATTGCAGAAAATCGATATGGTTAAATAAATGCTCGAAAACAACACACTTTTACAAAATCGTTATCTGATTGAAAAGCAAATCGGCTCAGGCGGAATGGGCGCGGTTTATCTTGCCGTCGACCAGCGTTTCGGCAGCTACGTGGCGATAAAAGAGACGTTTTATAAAGACGACGAGCTGGGCGAGGCGTTCGGGCGCGAAGCGCATCTGCTCAACAGTCTGCATCATCCGGTTTTGCCGCACGTGTCCGATTATTTTACGGAAAACAACGGGCATTTTCTGGTGATGCAGTATATCGAAGGCGAGGATTTATTTGTAACCTTAAAACGCGACGGCGCTTGTCCGCTTGCAGACGTATTGCGCTGGACTGAGAATTTGCTCGACGCGCTCGATTATCTGCATTCGCAAGTGCCGCCGATTATTCACCGCGATATAAAGCCGCAAAATTTGAAAATAAACACGCGCGGCGGTATTATTCTGCTCGATTTCGGATTGGCGAAACTCAATTCGGACGAAAATTCGGGCGTCAAAAGCGTGTTCGGCTACTCGCGCAAATATTCGCCGCTCGAACAGATTCAAGGAACCGGAACCGACGCGCGTTCAGACATTTTCGCGCTCGGAGCGACTATATATCACCTGTTGACCGGCAAAGCGCCGGTTGACGCGCTGACCAGAGCGTCGGCGATTGTCAACGGCGACGCTGACCCGCTGCGTCCGGCGAATGAATTAAATGATGAAATTCCGGTCGAAGTCGCCAATGTCTTCAGCGCCGCGCTCGCGCTGAACGCTTCAAAACGATTTGTTTCCGCCAAAGCGATGCGGCAGGCGCTCAATCACGCAATCGATGCCGTCGCACCGGACGAGCCGAAAGATTTGCCGCAGCAAGCCGTCTTTATTCCTTCGGCTGAAAATCTCGTGCCGGATTCGCCCGAAACCGAAAGTTTCCCGGCGCTCGACGCTTTTGCGGCGGAAACTGTAAATAGCGCGACGGTTCAGGATAGCGCCGATAAAGCGGATTTACAGGAAGTTTTATCGCCGAAAGCGGAAGCCGGTTTGTTAAATCAGGAAAATCAACGGGCGGTTATTCACGTGCCGGTCGCGGAAAATGCGGTCGATTTAAAGAAAGAAGAAAGTTTTGCGCCCGTCATTCCTGATTCCGCAGCGGTCAATCACATTCCTCAAAAAAATCGTTCTCGTTTCGGCGCGGCGGCGATTTTAGCTGTGCTGCTTTGCGGCGGTCTGGCTGCCTGGTATTACATCAGCGCCGCGAATTCGCCGGTTGAAGCAAACCCGAATCCGGTTGTGCAAGCCAGTCCCGAAACTGTTTCAAATATCGAAACAGTTTCGGAGATTTTGCCTGAACCGGAGATTGAACCTGTGAAATCTCCTGCGGTTGAAGTCAAAAAGGCAAAAGAAAAAAAGGAAGAAAAGCCGGTTAAAAGCGAAGCAATTGTCGAGAAAATCGAACCGGTCGAAGATATTCCGAACCGCGCCGTAGAAGTCGAAAAACCGAAACCCGTTCAGACCAAACCGGAAAGCAAACGTCCGAATGTCCAAAAAACACCGGCGATTGTCGAAGCTCCGCGCCGTCAAAATCCGTCGCCGCCGGTTATTCAGGCGGAAGTTCCCGACATAGAATCCGTCTTTACGGGTCGTTCTTCGCAAGACAGAGCGAGAAGACAACAGCGCCGGGAAAATCAAAGAATGCGCGAGCAGATGACGCCCGAAGAATTTGAAGAATTTCAGCGAATTCGTCGCCAAGAACGTCAGCAGCGCCGAAACCGACAATCTTTTCCGCCGTTTTAGAATAAAACAAGTCTTTTCGAGTCGAATAAAAAAGTTAATTGTCGAACAAATACGCCTTTATTATCTTTCTACTAACTCAAAACCCGTATATCGCGTTCGCTGAAAATTTTCCAGCCGTCGGCTGTCTGCCGCCAGCGCAATTCCTGTATGACTTCGCCGCTTCGGATTTTTGAACGATTTTCGACCCGGTATTTTTTGCGAAAACGCATTATGGCAGTTTGTCCGTTTTCCTGAAATATAATTTCCGGCTGTTCGGCGCGAATATTGATTGATTTAGCTGTCCCGAACGCCTTGATTTTTTCAAGCCGGACGGAATTTCTGGAAGCGTTTCGAGTCAGATAAAAGGCTTTCAGCTCCGGCATATAATAGGACATTTGTTTGTCGATGTCGCGCCTGTTTGTCGCGTCTATCCAGCGGTTGAGCAGCTGGCGAATGTTGTTCGCTTCGCTGTTTCCGGCGCGGGAAGTTTGCGCGGCGGATTCGCTGACCGGCGGAATTCTTCGCGGATTTGTCTTCACGACTTTTCCGGCAATCTGCTTTTCGCCGTAAATGTTCCAGTGCGCGATTTCGTCGATTTTGTTATAGACGGTTTGAATAATTACGGGTTCTATCAATTCTTCGGCAGTAATTTGACGCGTTACTTTGAGCCGCGTGCCGTTGTCAAATGGCGTGAAGGTGAACCTCAATTTATCTTCGTTCGCACCGCCGGAATTGAAAACCAGACTGTCTCGCTCGAAACCGATGCGCGATTGGACGACGCGCCCGTCGGCTGTGCGCGTGTTTCGAGTTACTCCGTCGGCTTTAAAGGCGATGCGCGGCGCGCGCGAAGAACCGAGAGAAACCTGACTTCCGCGACATTCGATAGCCAGCAAATCGGGCGGCGTCAGGCGCACAGCCAAATCCATAAAAAATTGCTGCTGTTTTCCGTATGGAATTTTGCTCGTCGCGCTCTCGATAACCGAATAAAGTTTATCGCTGTCGGCGGTGTCGATTTGATACATTCCGTTAAGACCCGACGCAGCATTACAAACGCCTGCCGCCGAATTTCTGTTTTGAGCGGTTATCGCGGAAATGGAACACAGAAACAAAATTATTAAAATTATTATGTTCAATGGATTTTTACGAGCTGTTTTTTCTTTCATAATTGGTTTCGATTTTTTGGAATCGTCGCGGAAAACAAAATATTTCCGTTATTTTAACAAAACAATCGGGAACAAACGAATATCAAATCGCCGCAAGGAAATATTTCAGTATTAGTTATTAAAAATCGAATACGGATTTGCGCGGTGTCAATAATTGAAATATTTTGTTAAATTCTAAAATTTATAAGACTTTCTCACCGGGAGCGCGGACATCTTGTCCGCCGTTGAGCGCGCCGCGCCGCTCAAACCTGTCGTGTAGATTTAATGCTGAATTCAATCGAAACATTTAACGCGCGCCGCGCGCTTTGCGGGCAAGATGCCCGCGCTCCGACTTTAAGGCGCTTCTCATTGTAAATTTGAGAAAGTCCTGATTTATTATGCTCGAATCACCAATCAACTTAAAAAAAGCGGTCGAACGCCGCCGCACGTTCGCCATTATTTCACACCCGGACGCGGGAAAAACGACGCTGACGGAAAAACTTCTGCTTTACGGCGGCGCGATTCAGGAAGCGGGCGCGGTGAAAAACCGGCGGACGGAACGCGCGGCGACTTCCGATTGGATGGCGCTCGAACAGCAGCGCGGAATTTCGATTACTTCAACCGTATTGCAGTTTGAATATCAAAATTTTCACCTTAATCTGCTCGACACGCCCGGACATCACGATTTCAGCGAAGACACTTACCGCACTTTGACGGCAGCCGATAACGCCGTGATGCTGGTCGACGCGGCGAAAGGCTTGGAGACGCAGACGCGCAAACTTTTCGCCGTCTGCCGCCTTCGCGATATTCCGGTTTTTACTTTTATAAATAAGCTCGACCGTCCGAGCCGCGACGCGCTCGAACTGCTCGACGAAATCGAAAGGGAATTGAAGCTGAACGTCTATGCCGTCAACTGGGCAATCGGTTCGGGCGACACTTTTAAAGGGATTTATAATCGTCTGACCGGCAACGTTCATCTTTACGAGCGCAATCCGCGCGGGCGGCAGCTTGCCGAAGAAACAATCATTCCACTCGCAGACCCGAAAGTTTTAACCGTTATCGGAGAAAAAGCGCTCAATCAACTTAAGGAAGATTTGGAAATTTTAGACGGCGCGGGCGCTGAACTCGATAAAGAGGCAATCTTACGCGGCGAAATTTCGCCGGTTTTCTTCGGAAGCGCGATGACGAATTTCGGAATCGAACCGTTTCTCGACGCTTTTCTAAAACTTTCAGCCGCGCCGGTTTCTCATCAAAGCAGCGCGGGCGAAATCGAGCCGACTTACCCGGAATTCAGCGGATTCGTCTTTAAACTTCAGGCAAATATGGATTTGCGCCATCGCGATTGTCTGGCTTTCGTCAGAGTTTGTTCCGGTCAATTTACAAAAGATATGACCGTAACCAACGCCCGAACCGGAAAAAAGGTCAGACTGACGCGCCCGCAGAAAGTTTTCGCGCGCGAGCGCGAATCGATGGACGAAGCGTTTCCGGGCGATGTCGTCGGGCTTAATAATCCGGGCGCGTTCGCTATCGGCGACACTATCTACACGGGCGAAAAAATAATTTATCCGCAGATTCCGTCGTTCACGCCGGAGCTTTTCGCCAGAATACGAAATCCGAACACGTCGCTCGCCAAAAAATTTCAGAAGGGAATCGGGCAGCTCGAAGAAGAAGGCGCAATTCAGATACTTCACAGAAGATACGGCGGCGGCTCGCAAGAGCCGGTATTGGCGGCGGTTGGAGAATTGCAGTTTGAAGTGGCGCAATACCGCTTAACAGCCGAATACGGAGTCGAAACGCGTCTGGAAAATCTGGCTTATACCGCCGCGCGCTGGGTTACAGCCGGCTGGGACGTTTTAATGAGCGGGCAGACGCTCTACGAAACCGATATTTACCAAGACCGCTGGGAACGCCCGGTTTTACTTTTCAGAAGCCAATGGCATCTGGAACGGGTCGAACAGGAAAGACCCGAATTAAAACTCAGTCCGGTCGGAATATTTTGACTGTTGATATTAAAGGATTAAATAAATTACATTAAGCGTCGCGTCAAAGACACTTAATGTTTTTCTTTAGATTTTCTCGTTTTTGCAGAAGCCTGCCCGCGAGTAATGGCGAAAGAACACACTCGACTATCGTGCGTGTTTCCGCATTTTGAGAATTCGGCTTTAATTACCGTGAGCGCGAAACAGCGAATTTTGCGTTTAAAATAACTTTTCTTTTATAATTCGGATAAAATCAGTATCCTTCGGTTTGCTCGCTCAACCATTGGTCAATCTCCGTTTGAGTCGGCTCGCGCCCCAATTTATCGATTAGCTTTTGCCGGACAAATGATTGTTCTTCGCGAACGAGAGCTTCGATTGACTGATTATTTTCGTTTTGATGCGCCGCGTTTTTCTCGTTAAAGTCTACGTTATCTTTTGTTTGGTCATCTCTTTGATTCATTGTTTAATTTTTATCCTCTGTAAATTATCTTTAAGCAGGACTTTCTCAAATTTGAAAAGCGTCATTGTCGGAGCGCGTGCATCCTGCCCGCTCTTAAACGCCCAAGCATCCGCAAAAGTTTAGATAAAAATCAACATTGAACTTTATCGACTTACCTTAGATTGCTCGCGCAATCTTTGCGGGCAGGATGCCCGCGCTCCCGGTGAGAAAATCCTGTTAATATTAAATAACCTGCCGCGCCGTTTGTCCAGGAAAATTTAATTTCCCTTTTGGACTTTTCTTATTTGAAGTCTCAAAATCTGTGACTGGCAGCTAACGGTTTCGGTCGGATATAATTTTTACTATTTTCGGACGGCGTAAAATTTAATGGAGACAAAGGAAAAACTGGAAGATTTATTCGGCGCGTCGCCTTATAAAACTCTGGTCAAAGAAACTAAAGACTTTGCCGTTTTCCATCTCAATCGTGAAGGAATCATTCTCAGTTGGAATAAAGGCGCTGAATATTTGTTCGGTTACACTGAGGCGGAAATTATCGGGCGGCACGGAGAGATTATTTTTACGCCCGAAGACCGCGCGCGGAATGTTCCTCAAATGGAGATGCAGCAGGCTGAAGCCGAAGGTCGAACCGACGACGTGCGCTGGCATCTGAAAAAGGACGGCACTCGTTTTTACGCAAACGGAATAACGACCGCGATTCGAGATGAAGCGGGAATTTTGCGCGGTTTTGCGAAAATTGCCCGCGACGACACGCCGCGCAAACAAATCGAAGACGCGTTTGAGCAGTCGAATCAGCGCATCGGCAACATTCTCGAAAGCATCACCGACGCTTTGTTCGTCCTCGATTTCAACTGGCGTTTCACTTATCTGAATAAACAATCCGAGTCGCTTCTGGGACGTTCGCGCGAGGAATTGCTGGGCAATAATATTTGGGAAGAATTTCCCGAAGCGGTCGGTTTGACGTTTTACGAGCATTACCACAGAGCGCTCGCCGAACAGACGGTGGTTATGTTTGAAGAATTTTACCCGCCTCTGAACACCTGGTTTGAAGTTCGCGCATATCCGTCGGCGGAAGGATTGTCCGTCTATTTTCACGACATAAACGAACGAAAGCAGTCGGAAATACTTCTGCGCGAATCGGAGCAGAAATTTGCGACGATGGCGGAAGTTGTGCCGCAGCTGGTCTGGATGGCTGAAGCGGACGGTTCTATATTCTGGTATAACCGAAATTGGTATGAATATACCGGAACGACGCCGGAAGATATGAAAGGCTGGGGCTGGCAGTCGGTTCACGACCTGGAGCTGCTGCCGTCGGTAATCGAGAAATGGCAAAAGTGTATCGAGACCGGCGAGCCGTTTGAGATGGAATTTCCGCTGCGCGGCGCGGACGGCGTTTTTCGCTGGTTTTTGACGCGCGTTAATCCGTCGCACAGTCGTGAGGGGCGAATTATTCGCTGGTTCGGAACAAATACCGACATCGACGAGCAGCGGCAAATGAGCGAGCGCAATCGTTTTATAATGGAGCTTGACGAAGCGGTCAGAGCGCTGGAATCTCAAGAAGAAATAACTTTAACTTTAGCCCGACTGCTTGGCGAATATCTCGACGCCGACCGCTGTGCTTACGCCGAAGTCGAGACGGACGAAGACCATTTTGTAATTCAGGGCGATTATACGAAAAACGATGTTCAAAGCATTGTCGGTCATTACAGAATGTCGGATTTCGGCGCGGAACTGCTGCGCTCTATGCGGGCAAATCAGCCGTATGTCGTCGCGGATGGAGACACGGACGCGCGAATTTCCGAAAACGATTTAGTTTCGTATCGGTTGACGACGATTCGAGCCGCCATCTGCGTGCCGCTGCACAAAAACGGACGGTTTTCGGCTTGTATGGCGGTTCATCAGAAGACGCCACGCCGCTGGCTGCCCGAAGAAATCGAATTGGTCGTTTTTGTCGCCAACCGTTTTGGGGAATTCATAGAACGGGCGCGGCTCGTCAAAAGTCTGCACGAATCTTTAATGCGCGAGCAGGAAGCGCGGCAGTCTGCTGAACAAGCCAACAAAATCAAAGACGAATTTCTCGCCACCGTTTCGCACGAACTGCGCACACCGCTCAATGCTATATTAGGCTGGTCGAATATTCTGCGCGGCGGAAAAGCGGACGACGAGACAGCCGCCCGCGCGCTCGAAACAATCGAGCGAAACGCGCGTTCGCAGGCACAGCTGATTGACGACCTTTTGGACATCTCGCGCATTATCACCGGAAAACTGCGGCTGGAAATTCAAACAATCGAGCTTTCAATCCTTATCGAATCAGCCGTCGAAGCAGTTCGCCCGGCGGCGAACGCGAAAAATATTCGTCTGCAAACGCTGCTCGATTCGGAAGCCGGACTCATTTCCGGCGACCCGAACCGGCTTCAGCAGGTTATTTGGAATCTTTTGACCAACGCCGTCAAGTTCACGCCGAAAGGCGGACGCGTACAGGTGCGATTAGAGCGAATCAACTCGCACGTCGAATTAACGGTCGGCGACACTGGGAAAGGCATAGCTTCGGAATTTCTGCCGTATGTTTTCGACCGTTTCCGGCAGGCTGACCAGACGACGACCCGCAGGCAGGGCGGACTCGGACTCGGACTTTCAATCGTCCGGCAGCTGGTCGAAATGCACGGCGGAACGGTTCACGCCGAAAGCGAAGGCGAAGAAAAGGGAACGAATTTTATCGTAAATCTGCCCAGACAAATTACGGTTCGCAAATCCGAAAACGAAAAAGAAAACCGACTACACCCGACCGCCGGCGGATACGTTCAATTTGACGATAATCCGCAATTGATTGGATTGCGCATACTGGTTGTCGATGACGAATCCGATTCGCAGGCGCTGCTCCGCACGGTGCTTGAACATTGCGGCGCGGAAGTCGTAAGCGTCAATTCTTCAGCCGAAGCGCTCAAAACTCTGGAAATTAATACATTTGATGTTCTGGTCAGCGACATCGGAATGCCGGATGAGGACGGTTATTCACTAATCAGTAAAATACGCCTGCTGCCGAGAGAAAAAGGCGGGCGAATACCGGCAATTGCTTTAACGGCTTACGCGCGCGTCGAAGACCGTGTTCGAGCCTTAAATGCCGGTTTTCAGGCGCACGTTCCGAAACCGGTCGAATCTGTAGAATTGGTTGCGATTGTCGCAAATCTGATTAATGGATTCGGAAAAAACTGACGGTCAAACAAAAAAGTCCTGCTTAAATTAAAAAAAGGACGAAATAACTGCATAGCTTTAAATCACAGGATGTCAGCTTAGTAGTAAACGCAGAAAATTTATTGGAGGCGGCGGTCGGAATCGAACCGACGAATAGAGCTTTTGCAGAGCTGTGCCTTACCACTTGGCTACGCCGCCCGAATTGATTTTAAGTTTTAGACTTTGGATTGAGGAAATCTAAAACTCTTTTGAGAAATTATCAATCAATAAAAGCGGCGTTCGGGCTTTTCAGCTTTCGCGCCGCTTCTTTGGAAAAAATGGAGCGGGAAACGAGATTCGAACTCGCGACTTCGACCTTGGCAAGGTCGCGCTCTACCACTGAGCTATTCCCGCTTGAACGGTAAATAGTAATTCTACGAATTGAGAAAGTTTTGTCAAGTCGGAGAAATATTTATTTACCTTCGACCGTTACGTCTTTCAAAAATCCCCAATCGCCGCTCGCGCCGATTTTTATATTGCCGATTCGTTTATTGAAGACGACCATATTTGCCGGATACCACAGCGGCATCATCGGCACGTCGTTGCTGACAATTTCCTGAACGCGGAAATAAAGCTGTCCGGCTCGCTGGCGGTCGGCGGTATTAAACGCTTCTTCCACAAGTTTATCGACTTCCGGGTTGCTGTATCGACTGCGATTAAAGCCGCCGCCTTTCGGCGTGGGAATTTTTCCGGTAGAAAATAAATCGCGAAGAAAAATCGGGTCTTGATTGCCGCCGACCCAGATGCCGGTGTTCATCTGAAATTGTCCGAGTCCGACTTGCTGGCGCATTACATTGCTGTCGAGCGGCTCGATTTCGACATTGATTCCGATGTCTTTGAGCGCGCTCTGAATGACCTGCGAATAATCGCTGACGGCTTTTTGTCCCGCCGATATTTTATATTTTATCGGTTCGCCTTTATAGCCCGATTCGCGAACAAGCTGCCGGGCTTTTTCAGGGTCGAATGTGTATTTAGTTCCGGCGTTGTATGCCCACGATTCGACCGGCAAAATCGAATGGGCGAGAGTTGCCTGCCCGGAAAGCAGTTCGCCGATTATTTTTTCGCGGTCGATGCCGTAGGCGATTGCCTGTCTCAGTTTTACGTTATCGAGCGGCGTCGACTGTGTATTAAACTGCAAATACTGGATATTTGAACCCGGAAACTGCTCGACTTTCAGATTGGCTTTTTGACCGAGCGATTTTAATGTGTCGGGCGAGAGATTTGTCGGGAGCGGCGCAATATCGACGCTGCCGCTTTGCAGTTCGGCTTGCAGAGAACTGGCGTCGGTTACGGATTTGACGCGAAGTTTCTGAATCTTCGGCGCGCCTTCCCAGTAATCGGCGTTTGCTTCCAATTCGATAATATTCTGCGATTGGTCGAAACTCGTCATCTTAAACGCGCCCGAACCGATTGGCTGTGTTCCGAGCTGCGCGGCTGTTCCTTCGGGAATAATCGGAATCGTTACGAGATTCGATAAAAGCTGATTTTTCAGGGCGGCGCGAGTTAAAGTGAACACTACGGTTTTGGCGTCCGGCGTTTCGATTGAAGTGATGTGCGGAGTTTTTACATTTCCGACGGTTTCAAAAAAAGCGTTCGCCTTATTGCCTTCGCTTTTAAAAAGCTCGTCGAACGTGTATTTTACGTCAGCCGAAGATAAAACTTTGCCGTTGTGGAACTTTACGTTGTCGCGCAAAATGAAAGTTATCGCTTTGCCGTCGTCGGAAGTTTTTATCTCCTGCGCCAGGTCGCCGACATAATCGAATTTTTCATCTTTTTTAACCAGTGAATTAAAAATCAGCGTCCGAACGCGTTCGGCGGCGGCGTCGGAACTCTTTGTCGTTAAAGTGTCGAGTGAAGTGAATTTTTCGGACAGGGCAACCGTGACGAAATCGCTGTTTCGGCTGCGGCAGGACGACGAGAAAATAATGCCCGCGATAAGAATAAAAATAAATAAAAATGGACGTAAAATCATTTATCCTCCAAAAATCTAATTTAATGAATTGTTTAGTTCCGCAATTTCTTTTGAGAGAGAATCCAGCCGCGATTGGCTGAAAGCGAGCGGTTGGTTTGCCAGCGATTTCAGATGCGCGATTCGGCGCAGCGATTGGTCGATTCTGTTTTCGGAAATTTCGCCGCCTTTAACCGCGTCGAGCAGCGCGTAAAAACCTTTTCTGACATTTTCGGCGTCGGCGCAAATCTCCAGCATATCTTCGCCGGCGTCGATTGCCATTTTGCAGGCTTCTGCGATTCCGTAATTTTTCAAAATCGCGCCCATCTCCAAATCGTCGCTGATGATTACGCCGCCGAAATTCAATCGTTCGCGCAGCAGTTTCGTAACAAAATTAAAGCTCAAAGAAGACGGTAAAAATTTGTTGTCCGCGCCGGTTTCCTGCAAATCCGTCTGCGGATAGACGGCGTGCGCAATCATTACGGCGTGAACATTTCCGGTCTTTAAAAGTTGGCGATACGGAAATAAATCTTCGTCGAAAAGTTCGTCTTCGGAAATATCGACAACCGGCAGCTCTTCGTGCGAATCGGCGCGGCTCGCTCCCAAACCGGGAAAATGTTTGACGCAGCCGAGACAGCCGCCGTCCTGAAGCGCCCGCAGATAAGCCGCGGCAAGCTCGCTCGTCTCGTCTTTGGAATTGCCGAAACAGCGCGAATAGAGACCGTTTGAAAATTCGCGGCGCGCATTATCGGCAACATCTGCGACGGGCGCGAAATTCATATTAAATCCGAGAAGCAGTAGAACTTCCGATGTAATTTCGGCTAATCTGATAGCTTCCGCGGCGGTTTTTATCGAAGCGGCGGCAGGCATCGGCGTCAAAATCCGGCGCAGACGGTCGACAACTCCGCCTTCTTCGTCGATGCTCAATAACGGCTCGATAATCGAAGCGGCGCGAATGTCTTCGAGAAACCGGCGGACTTGCCCGGCGTTTTTGATGTTTCTTGAATAGAGAGAAACTCCGCCCGGCGAAATTTCGTCAAAAAGAGCGCGATTGTCCGCGCCAAGTTCAGCGCCGTGCAAGCCGATAAAAAATAATTGTCCGATTTTTTTCTCGATTGGCAGAGAAAGAATTTGCTCAAACATAATTAAACAAAACGAATTGTAGCAAGGTTAAAGTAATTTATAAACTGTCTGCAACGCGACTGCTAAAGTAATTCGTTAAAAAATAATCGGGGCGAAACCTTTTATTTCTTTTATTTATAGAATAATTGACGGTTAAACTATTCGAGAAGTTAATCGAATCAGTAATTGTCTGGCTTCTTCGGGCGATAAATTTTCGGGTTCGATGTCTCTCAACTCGTCGATGATAAATTCGTTGGTAATGGCGAAAAGAGAAATCTGCGCCGCCGCTTTGCTCTTTGACGCTCTGCTTAAAGTTGAATCTAGAGAATTATCGGCAGCAGCGGATTTTGTTTCATCGGAAAAAACCGCCAGCTCGTATTTTTCGAGTTTCGATAAAACTTCACGCGCACGGCGAATCGTTTCGGCAGGCAAACCGGCGAGCTGCGCGACGGAAATCCCGTATGATTTTGAAGCCTTGCCTTTTTCGAGCTTGTGCAGAAAAACAACGTCGCCGTCTTTTTCGGTCGCTAAAACCTGATAATTCTGCGCGCCCGGAAGTTTTTCGGCAAGCTCGGTCAATTCGTGGTAATGAGTGGCGAAAAGCGTTTTCGCCGAATGCAGCGGCGAATCGTGTATGTATTCGGCAACCGCCCACGCGATTGAGAGACCGTCGAAGGTCGAAGTTCCGCGCCCGATTTCGTCCAGCAAAATCAAACTTCTAGGCGTCGCGTTGTGCAGAATCGTCGCCGTTTCGGTCATTTCAACCATAAAAGTAGAACGCCCGCTCGCCAAATCGTCCGACGCGCCGACGCGCGTCCAGATTCGGTCGATTATCGGAAGCCTTGCCGAAGTCGCCGGAACGAACGAGCCGATTTGCGCGAGTATCTGAATCAGCGCCGTCTGCCGCAGAAGCGTTGATTTTCCGCCCATATTCGGACCGGTAATTATCAGCAGCCGGTCGGTCGCGTTGTTCATCCGCAAATCGTTCGAGATAAACGTGTCGCTCGAAAACGCTTCGACAATCGGATGTCTGCCCGCTTTTATTTCCAGCTCGTCGCCGTCATATAAAACCGGCGCGACGTAGTTTCTGTCGGTCGCCGTCTGAGCTAAACCGGCGAGCGCGTCCAGAGTTGCGACGGCGCGCGCGGTCGTCTGCAAAGATTTTGTTTCGTTTGCAGTCGTCGCGCGGACTTCCTGAAAAATCTTTAGCTCAAGTTCTTTAATGCGGTCTTCGGCTCCCAGAATTTTCTGTTCCCATTCGCGCAGTTGAGCGGTCGTGTATCTCTCCGCATTGGTGAGCGTTTGCCTTCGTTCGTAATCTTCGGGAACGCGGTTTATGTTGCCTTTGGAAATTTCGATAAAATAGCCGAAAACATTATTAAATTTGATTTTTAAGTTGGAGATTCCCGTGCGTTTTTTTTCCGCTTCCTCAAAAGCGGCGACGGTTTGTTTAACCGTTGTCGAAATTTCTCTCAGCTCGTCGAGTTCCGCGTCGAAGCCGCGCCGGATAGTATCGCCGTCCGCAATGTTATTCGGCGGCTCGTCGGAAATCGCCGCGTCGATTAAGTTTCTGATTTCGGGCAGCTCGAAGATGTTTTCGCTTAAAACCTGAAGAAGAAGACTCGAAGCGTCTGATAACGTAGTTGTTATTTTCGGTATTTGAGAAAGCGAGCGGTTTAAGCCGATTAAGTCGCGAGCGGTCGCCGTGCCGAGATTCAATCTTCCGACAAGCCTTTCTAAATCGGACACGTCTTTTAATAAAAATCTTATTTTATCGCGGAAAATCGTATCGGTTAATTCGGCAACCGCGTCGAGTCTGGTTTGTATCTCGCTTTTTTTTATCGACGGTCTCAAAAGCCACGAGCGAAGCAGGCGCGCGCCCATCGCGGTGATGGTTTTATCGATTACTTCAAAAAGCGTTCGATTGCGGACGGAGCTTCGGGATTCGATTACTTCTAAATTCTTGAGCGTCAGCGCGTCGAGAACCATAAAATCGGAAGTCTCGAAAAAACTGATGTCCGAAATGTGTTCGGCGGAAATTCGCTGTGTCTGATGCGCGTAATGCAGGCAAGCGCCGGCGGCGCTAATCGCCTGGATTTTGTTTTCCAAACCGAAAGCGGCTAATTCACGCGCCTTAAATTGTTTCTTTAAAAGATTGGCGCAGTCTTCGGCGTGAAAAATCCAATCGTCGAGCGGCGTTAAAGTCGGAGATGAAGACTCTTGATTCGCCGGGTTTATATAATGAACATTTGAAGCGTTTGAAGATTTTGAATTTGAATTTCTTTTGAAAAAACTTTCGACGACTTTTGTTAAAGATTCGGGAAATAGCAGCTCGCGCGCGGCGAAACTTTCGATGTCGGCGCAGATTTTCGCCCAGGCGTCCGCGCCCGTAATCTGAGTTGTAAAAAATTCGCCGGTCGATAATTCCAGGAACGCGGCGGCGAATGTTTCGCCCGCGCCGCAGACGGACGCCAGATAAACCGATTCGTTCGATTCGACGAGCTGCGGATCAATCGCCGTTCCGGGCGTTATGACGCGGACGACTTCGCGCTTGACTAATTTTATGCCTTTGGCGGCGTCTTCGGTCTGCTCGCAGATGGCGACGCGGTAACCTTTTTTGACGAGCCGCGAGATGTAGCCGCTCGCCGCGTGATGCGGAACGCCGCACATCGGGACGGGATTTTTTGAATCCTTATGACGCGCCGTCAAAGTGATTTCCAATTCGCGCGCGCCCGTTACGGCGTCTTCGTTAAACAGCTCATAAAAATCTCCGAGCCGGAAAAACAGCAGCGTTCCCGGATACTGTTTTTTAATTTCAAAATACTGCCGGAGCATCGGCGTCTGGTTTTCCATAATATTTCCGCCGTTCGGTTTTCCGCTTGCGGGAAATTAAAAAGTTTAACTCAAAAATGATGAACTTTGAAACTCGCAGACTTTCAATAATCGCCGGAATTTGCAAGACAGCCCGATTTTAAGCTATCTTATAAATCTAATCCGTCGAACATTGTGATAAACTTTTCATTCGATAACCGAATCAAAGGCTGGAACTTCCAAAAGCTAGAAACATAAAAAATCAAGGTTTTACAATGAAAACAGTTAAAATTTTAACGCCGGTCAGTTTTGTTATTATATTCGTTTTTTCGGCGGTCTTTAATATTGCCGCACAGGAAACAAAATCGCTGCCGGAAACGAAATCGTCCGACGCGCCGCAAACAAATCGGGAACAAACGAAAACGGTCGTAAATCCGGCTGAGAATTCCGCTCAAAGTTCTAATATAAAACGAAACGACGAAAGATACCGCATCGGCTTGCAGGACGTTTTGGAAGTTACGGTTTATAAACACCCGGAACTTTCACAGCCGAATATCAGAATGGACGAAACCGGGCGAATTCGTCTGCCGCGCATCGACGCTTCGATTCTGGCTATCTGCAAAACCGAAAACGAGCTTGCCGGAGAAATTATAAATCTATACAAGCAAAATTATCTGCGCGACCCGTATGTTACGGTTTTCGTCAAAGAGCAGAATTCACAACCGCTTTCGGTCATCGGCGCGGTCGAAAAACCGGGAAGTTTTTTTACCAACCGGCGATTGACGCTGCTGGAGCTGCTCAGTTTTGCCGGCGGTCAGGACATCGAAAAAGCGGGAACGAAAATTCAGGTCGCCAGAGTCGGCGGAATTTCCGGCTGTAAAGTTGAATCCGCTTCGGGCGTCGCCGCAAATAGTGAAAGCGAAGGCGTTACATTTTTTGAATACAACCTGAATGATGTGTTAAAGGGAAAGGTCAATCCCGTTATGCGTCCGGGCGATATTGTCGCCGTTCTCGAAAGCGACCAGGCGTATATCACCGGCAACGTCTATAAACCCCAGTCGATTCAACTAAAACAAACCGTTACATTAACGCAGGCGATAGCGGCGGCGGGCGGCATTTTGGGCGCGACCAAGAAAAGTCAGGTGCGAATCGTCCGTCAGGAAGCCGGAAAAGGCGACAAACAGGAACTGATTTTCGATCTAAATGCCATCAAGGACAAAAAAGTTCCCGACCCGCTTTTACAGGCGAACGATATTGTCGAAGTTCCGACCGACAAAGTTAAAAGTTTTACGGGCAATTTTATAAAAGCCCTGACCGGCGGCGTCGGCGCGGTGTTTTATAAAATTCCTTAATTACAGATTACAAAGAGTTACAAAAATTACAAACAAATTCCGGGTTTAATCAACTGATGAAAGACAGTCGTGAAATCATTCATAAAAAAATCGAAGCCGTCGAGATAGAGCGCCCATTTGAGCCGCCGCATCTGCCTTCGACAAACGGCGGTTACGGCGCTTATCGCGGCATTTATTCGCAGGAAGGCTTTCAGTTTGTCGATTACTGGCGAGCCGTCCGTAAACGTTTGTGGCTGGTTATCGGAATTGCCGTGCTTTCGACTACTCTGGCGGCGATTTATATGGCGCGCAAGCCGAATGTTTATCAGGCAAAAGGCGTTATTCAGGTCGATTTGGAGCAGGTCAACCCGGATTTGGTAACGAGCGACCGCCGGATGCCGATGGCGAATCAGGACCCTTCCTATTTTAATACGCAGCTTCAGCTTTTAAACAGCGACAGCCTTTTGCGGCGAGCGGTCAGGGAATTGAGTCTCGACAGCAACAAGGAATTTCAAAAAACAAAAAATGAGGAATCCGTATCGCCCTGGAGAAGTTTATTAAAAGCCGTCGGACTGGCAAACGAACTGCCGAAAAAAGCCGAAACCGGAGTGAGCGAAGTTTCCGCCTCAGCCAGCGGAAATCTGGCTTCATCAGAAGAAATAAACGAAGCTATCCGGTTAGCGCCGTATGTCGAAATTTTGAAAAAAAATCTGAGCGTCGAGCCGATTCGGGAAAGCCGCGCCACTTTTAAAGACACGCGGCTGATTGAGATAAAGTTCAGTCATACGAATCCCGAACTGGCGGCGATGACTGTCAACGGTATTGCCGAGATTTTTTCAAAATACAATCAGGAAAAACGTTCGGGAACGAGCCGCAAGACAAACGATTTTCTACAGGAACGAGTCGCAACCCTGCAGTCGGAGATAAAAGCGGGCGAACAGAAATTATTTGAATTGAGCAGAACGGCGGGCATTCTGAAAACCGACAACGAGCAGACAATCGTGCTTGACCGTCTTTCCGGGTTAAATAAACAACTGCTCGAAGCGGAAAACGCCCGCAAAAACGCCGAAGCCAAATATTTATCGGTCAGCAATTCGCCCGACCGAATAAAGGCTTTGACCGAAGACCAGATGGCGCGCTATATAACCGAGCGCGAAAGCGATATTCGTTCTCTGGTCAACGAAACGCAGAAGAAAATCGCCGATTTAAAGGCGATTCGTTCCAAACTTTTGCAGGAATATTTAGAATCCGCGCCCGAAGTAAGAGAATATGACCGGCAAATTAAAACGCTCGAAGACGAAATTGCAAAGGCGCGCACAAGCAACGAAACCGATTTAGCCGATTTCAGAAAACGCACCGCCCAGGTTATTTTAGATAATTTAAAAACCGAATATTTAAGAGCCAAAGCTCAGGAAGACGGTCTGCGCGGCGATTTCAACGCCCAATATAATCAGGCGCAGGGACAGAATCAGTCGGCGGTGTCGCTGAAACTTCTCCAGCAGGACATCGAAACGAAAAAAGGATTTCTCGAAAATCTTTCAAAACAGCAGCGCGAAAACGACGTTATCTCCGTCGGCACCGATAACAATATCAGCGTCGCGGAAATCGCCATTCCGCCCGAAGTTCCAATATCGCCCCGTCGCCTCTCGACCGTTATGGGCGCGCTCTTTTTATCGACTTTGTTCGGAATGGGTTTGGCGCTTTTTCTCGAATATCTCGACGACACGGTAAAGACGACCGAAGAAGTCGAAAGTCTTTTGCAGCTGCCGGCGCTCGCCGCCATTCCGACTATCGATTCGATGGTCAAACGCCGCCTGCTGCTGGTCGGAAACGGTGAAGACGCAGCCGCGAACCCGAATTCGGAGCTTCTTATCAGCAATGATTCGCGCTCGTCTCTAGCCGAAGCGTTCAGACAGCTGCGAACTTCGATTCTGCTCTCGACCGCCGGACACGCGCCGAAATCGCTGCTCGTAACTTCGAGCCTTCCGGCTGAAGGGAAAACGACGACGGCGATAAACACGGCAATCAGTCTGGCGCAGACTGGCGCGAAGGTTTTGATAATCGACGCCGATATGCGCCGCCCGCGCCTGCATTCGGTTTTCGACATCAGCAACGCGCAGGGCTTAAGTACGCTGCTCTCCAACGAGCTGACCGAAGAAGAAACGCTGGAAGTCATTCAATTCGACCAGACGGCGAAACTTCATCTGCTGCCTTCGGGACCGCTGCCGCCGAATCCCGCCGAGTTAATCGGTTCGGAGCAGATGTCGAATCTGTTAAAAACGGTGCAGAATAATTTTACGCACGTCGTCGTAGATTCGCCGCCGATTGCTTCGTTCACCGACGGCGTTTTGATTGCCTCGATGGTTGACGGCGTGATTCTCGTCGTCCATTCGGGTAAAAGTTCGCGTCAGGTCGTCCGCCGCTCGCGTCAGCTTCTGGTCGACATCGGCGCGAAGGTTTTCGGCGTCGTCTTAAATAACGTCAATTTGCGCTCGAATGATAACAGCTATTATTACCAGAGTTATTATCACCGCGACAATTACCGGCAGGACGATGAATAAAATTGAAAATTTCGCTCCGCGCGACAGCGGCTCAGGTTAAAACTTTCACGAAAAATATTCAGAAACCGCTGAACCGGCGGGAAAAAACGCATTTATGAATTTGAAGGAAAAAAGGATTTATATCGCCGGTTCGGGCGGAATGGTCGGGAGCGCGATAAAAAAAAGTTTAGAAGAAAAGAATTACAAAAATTTAATCTGTAAATCCTCAAAAGAATTGAATCTTATCGACCAGTCGCGGGTTGAAAGTTTCTTTTCAGATTACAAGCCGGAAATCGTCATCGTTTCAGCCGCCAAAGTCGGAGGCATCGGAGCGAACAACAACTATCGAGCCGAATTTATTTACAATAATCTGATGATTGAAGCAAATCTGATTCATTCGTCATATAAAAATAACGTCGAAAAATTGATATTTTTAGGCAGCTCGGCTGTGTATCCTAAATTTGCCGCCCAGCCGGTTAAAGAAGAAGAACTGCTCGCCGGTTTTCTTGAACCGACTATCGAGCCTTACGCGGTTGCGAAAATTGCGGGCATTAAATTATGCGAAAATTATTATCGTCAATACGGCTGTAATTTTATATCGGCGACGCCGACCAATCTCTACGGCGAGCGCGATAATTTCGATTTGGAAAATTCTCACGTCATTCCCGCCTTAATTCGTAAATTTCACGAAGCGAAAATCAAAAACGATGAAAAGGTTATTTTGTGGGGAACGGGCGAGGCGAGGCGCGAGTTTCTTTACGCCGACGATTTGGCGGACGCGATTGTCTTTTTGCTGGAAAATGTAAACGCCGGTGATTTATATGGACGCGGTTTGGCGCATCTGAATGTCGGAACGGGCGAAGACGTTCAAATTAAAGAACTTGCGTTGATTATAAAGCAGGTAACCGGTTTTCGAGGCTCGATTGAACAGGATACGACGAAACCGGACGGCGCGCCCCGCAGATTGCTGGATGTCTCGCGGATGAACGAATCGGGCTGGAACTATAAAACATCGCTCGACGAAGGCTTGAGAAAAACCTACGATTGGTTTCTGCGCGATTCGGCGCGGCGAAATTAAAATTAATTTTCTATGAAAAAAGCGTTAATTACCGGAATTACGGGACAGGACGGAAGCTATCTGACCGAAATTCTGCTCGAAAAAGGTTATCAGGTTCACGGAATCATCAGAAAATCCAGTTCATTCAATACCGCAAGAATCGACCACTTATACAATAATCCCGAAATACTGAACAAAAAAATGTTTCTGCATTACGGCGATTTGATTGACGCCAGCAATTTAAACCGGCTGCTGGAAAAAATCGAACCCGACGAGATTTATAATCTGGCGGCGCAGAGCCACGTTAAGGTTTCCTTCGACCTTCCCGATTACACGGCGCAGGTCGACGCGCTCGGAACGCTGAGATTTCTGGACGCCATCAGGGAAATCGGACTTAAACAGGTAAAATTTTATCAAGCCTCGACCTCCGAGCTTTTCGGCAAGGTTCAGGAAATACCGCAGAATGAAAAAACGCCGTTTTACCCGCGCTCGCCCTACGGCGTCGCCAAACTTTACGGCTACTGGATAATCGTCAATTACCGTGAATCCTACGATATATTCGCCAGCAACGGAATATTATTCAACCACGAATCGCCGCGCCGCAACGGAACATTCGTTACCAGAAAAATTACGAGCGAAGCGGCGCAGATTGTTTTCGGCAGAAAGAAAAAAATAATTCTGGGCAATCTCAACGCCAAGCGCGATTGGGGATTCGCCCCCGAATACTGCGAAGGAATGTGGCGAATTTTGCAGTATAAAGCCGCCGACGATTTCGTGCTGGCGACGGGTCAGACAAATTCCGTCAGAGAATTTGCCGAAGCCGCGTTTGAAAATCTAGGAATTGAATTATGCTGGGTCGGCGAACAGGAAAACGAAAAGGGAATCGTTAAATCAATCGACCGGGAATTTTTAAGTAATAAAACGCAGATCGGCGAATCGTTCGTCGGCGAAGGCGACGTTTTAATCGAGGTCAGCCCGCATTATTATCGCCCGGCTGAAGTTAATATTTTGATTGGCGATTCGGCAAAAGCCGAAAAGACGCTCGGCTGGAAGGCAGAGACGAAATTCGACGAGCTGGTTAAAATTATGGTTGACGCGGACATTGATTCGATTCTGAATCCGCATCTGCAATTTTGAAAAATTTCCATTGTAAAATTGTAAAATTGTAAAATATCTCTGAATGCTTAAGAAAGTCGAAATCGTTACGCCCGTCCATAATAGAAAAGAATTAACTCTGCGGTTTTTGCAAAGCATCGCGCAGATAGACCGAACCGATTTAAAGATTCACGTTATCGTCGTCGACGACGGCTCGACCGACGGAACTTCCGAAGCGATAGAAAAAGATTTCCCGGAAGCGGAAATAATACGCGGCGACGGAAATTTATGGTATGCCGGCGGCGTCAATCGCGGAATCGAAGCGGCGCTCAGGCATCAGCCGGATTACGTCTTGATAATCAACGACGACACGATACAGGAGCAAAAATTTTTACAGTATTTAATTGAATGCGCCGGGAAATATCCGCGCTCAATCGTCGGACCGCTTCTTCTGTTGTGGGACGAGCCGGAAAAACTTTTTCAGACTTCGCCGAAGTGGGACGTGTGGTCGGGCGGCTGGAGACACTGGCAGAATCAAACCGTTTTGACAATTCCGCAAAAGCCCTGGGAAGTCGAGCTGATTGTCGGAAACTGTATTTTATTTCCCGTCGAAGCCATAAAGGAAAACGGCTTGATGAACGAAGAACGATTTCCGCATTTCGGAGACGCCGAATACACGCCGCGAATGAGAAGAAACGGCTGGAGACTGCTTATCGAACCGCGGGCTAAAATCTTTTGCCAGCCGAACGTTTCGCCGCCGAGATTGAGAGAGATGAGCTATAAAAAATTATTTCACACTCTGTTCGTCGATAAAATAAACGGACACGGCTTCAGGCGGCGCTTATACGCCAATATCGACGGCGCGCCGAACGCGTCGGAAGGAATTCTGGCGTTTTTTATATTTTATATCAGATTTTTTCTCGGCAGAAACGCCGAAGGAAGCTGGGCGAGGCGGCAGACGGAAAAACCGCTTTCGGAAACTTTCGCCGAAAAGATTGTTAAGGATTAAACTTTAAATCACCTCAAAAACAGTGATTCGGTAAATATTGATTTAATCTCTCTTTGCCGCTTCGCGCCTTTGCGGGAAACAAAATTTATCCGGCAGATACGCGATGCAATTGAGTTTCGGCGTAAAAACCGATTTCTTCCGTATATGAGACAAATCCTGTTTGTTTGGAATTATTTAGATTGGGGCGGCGCGCAGATTTATTTTCTGGCTATTATGAAAGCGGCGCGGAAAAACTGGAAGATAAAAGTCGTTCTGCCGCGCGAATCGCCCGCCGACATTATAAATTATATCGAGCAAATCGGCGTCGAATACGAATTTATAAATGTTCGCATCGACCTCAAGCCGGCGCGCGGCATCCGCGCGAAATTCGTCCGTCAATGGCGCAGAATTCATTCGGAACTGGTAATTTTTCTTTATCTGCTCAGGTATAATCTGAAAAATACGGTCGTTCACATCGAAGCTCCGCCGTGGCAGTCGTGGATTTTACTGACGGCGCTCTGTTTAAGAACCGGCGTTTTCGTAACGATGCACAACTCGCTGCCGAAAGGCTCGAAATGGCGAGAGTTTATCTGGAGACGGAGAATGCGCTGGCTTGCCGGTCTGAAAAACTTTAATCTTTTCGCCTCCAATCAGGATACGAAAAACAGTCTTAAAAGATGGCTCGCGCCCGAAGCGTGGGAAAAAGTCCGTGTAACTTATACTTCAATCAATCCCGAAGAAATCCAGAAGGTTCTGGATTCGGATTTTAACAAATGGGAATTATGCCGAAAACACGATTTGCCCGAAAATAAATTTCTGGTTTTGTGCGTCGGGCAGTTTATAGACCGCAAAGGTCGCTGGGTTTTTCTCGAAGCGGCGCGAAAAATATTAGAGAAAGGCGAACGGGAAATCGAATTCGTCTGGCTGACGCAGAAATACCCGAACGCCGAAGAAGTCGAAAAAATAAATTCGTATAACTTAAATAATTACTTTCATTTAATACTTTCAAATAGTGTCGGAAAAGAGAGATACGACATTTTGAATTTTTTCCGGCTGGCTGACCTCTACGTTTTGGCAAGCTTTATCGAAGGCTTGCCAATCGCTTTACTGGAAGCGATGGCGCTGGAGAAATGCTCGGTTTCAACCAGCGTCAACGCGATACCCGAAGCAGTTAAACATCTGGAAACAGGCGTTTTAATCGAAGCGGGCGACAGCGGCGCGCTTGTCGACGCGATTGTTTTATTAAAGGCGGACACGGAATTAAGAAATAGATTGGCGGCAGACGGTCGGCGGCTGGTATTGGAAAATTTCGACGAGCGCGCGATGGCGGAGACGGCTCTGGAATGTTACGAGCGGTCTCTTTCGGGAAAATAAAATAATGAAACCTGCCGAGACTGCTCGAAGCATCGCAAAAAATGTCGTCTACGGTTTTTCCACCTGGTTTCTGCCGCTCGGCTTCAGCTTTGTCGCCAATCCTATAATTATTCACTCGCTCGGAGATGGAGACTACGGACTTTACGCGCTGATAATGGGATTTATCGCCAATTCCTTTACCTTCAGCGTCGGCAGAGCGATAACAAAATATATTGCCGAATACCGCGCAAGCGGCGAAAGCGAAAAAATCAGAGAGATTGTTTCGACGACAATCTTTTTTAATTTATTTATTTGTTTGGTCGGCATCGTATCGGTCGGCGTTCTGGCGGTCTGGTTTGTCGAGGACGTTTTACAAATCGACGAAATAAATAAATCAAAAGCCGTCTACGGCTTATATCTGGCTTCGTTCGCGGTTTTGTTCACGACTTTCAATCAGGTATTCGCCGCCGTTCTGCAGGGTCTCCATCGTTTCGATGTCTACGCGAAAATTTCCAATTACAGCAATATCATCGCCATTTTAGGAAACGTTTTAATCGCCGTCTTTTACAAAAATTTACTTTATCTTATCGTCTGGAATATTGTTTATCTGGCTGTAACCTGTTTGATTTTCTACATCAGCGCGAAAAAACTTCTGCCCGAATTCGGAATCGAATTTCGTTTTAATCGAAAAATCCTGAAATTGGTAATAATTTACTGCTCCAATATTATCGGTTATCAAACTTTAGCCAATGTTTTGCTGATGTTCGAGCGAACGCTGGTGGTCAGGCATTTCGGCGCTGAAGGACTTACTTATTATGTCGTGCCGATGGCGCTCGCGCTTTATATACACGGTTTTATTTACAGCCTGACGCTGGTCGTTTTTCCGGTTGCCAGCGAGCTGCAAAACGACGGTGAAAGACTTCTGAGGCTTTATCAAAAGGCGATGACGCTGGTTTGCTGCGCGGTTTTTTTTATCGCGGCGTCAACCATCGCGCTCGGCGGCGCTTTGCTTAAATTGTGGGTCGGCGAGGCGTTTGTTCAACATTCGACGGCGCTTTTGGTGATTCATACGATTTCTTTCAGCATTATTGCAATCGGCATCGTCAGCTGGCAGATGACCGAAGGTCTCGGATTTCCGAAAATTAATTTATACGCCTATATCGGCTGTTTCGCGCTGAGCATTCCGACGATGATTTTACTGCTCGGAAAGTTCGGTCTGGAAGGCGTCGCCGTCGGGCGTCTGGTCGGCTTTTCGGTGCTGTTTTTCTCGATATGGTATATTGAGAAAAAGTTTTTCGGCGCTGTGCAGAAGCGATTCTGGCTCAAACTGTTTTTCAAATTGACCGCCGCGACGATTTTTGCCGTCTCGGTTGAAAAATTTATAATCTTAAATCTTGCCGCAGACTGGTTTGTGTTAATTCTTTCGGGAGCGGTCGGCGCGGTCGCTTATTCGGCGATGCTCCTTTTGACAAAGTTCTTTTCCGAAGAAGAAAAAAACTTTTTTTTTACTTTATTAAAAAGCCGTAATTCCGATGAAAAAAGTTAAACCCGTTCAAAGAGTCGAATTTATAAAAAAAGCCTGCGCGGGCAAAAAGGTTCTGCATCTCGGCTGCACGAATTATCCATACACGGAAGATTCGATTAAACAGAATATGCTTCTGCACTCTGAGCTGGAAAAAATCTGCGGCGAGCTTTACGGATTCGATTACGACCGGAAGGGAATCGATATTTTGGAGGAAAAAGGCTTTAAAAACCTTTACCGGGCGGATTTGGAAAATCTCGACGACGTGGATTTAGACGAAAAATTCGATGTCATAATAGCCGGCGAAATGATTGAGCATTTATCGAATCCGGGACTTTTTCTGCGCGGCATACAAAGGTTTATGAGCAGGGAAACCGATTTGATAATCACGACCATAAACGCTTACTGCGGATTCCGTTTCGCGGTCTACGCCCTCAGAAGCAAAGGCGGCTGGAACGAACCGGTTCACCCCGACCACATTGCCTATTATTCATACAAAACCTTGAGTTTAGTTATAAACAGGGAAGATTTGGACGTCAGAGATTTTTATTTTTACGATGTCGGAACAGAGCATCGCGAGTATCTCCACTGGTGGTATAGAATTGTCAATGACGCGTGCGTGAAATTTTTTCCGTATTTGACCGACGGAATTATTGCCGTGTGCAGAATAAAGTAATTACCGGAAATAAATGAAATCCGACGGGTAGATACTTAAAGATTAATGATTTTTAATGGACAGGTATGCAAGAAGTTTTAATAAACCTTCCGGCTGATAAATCCGACAAACGAAGAAAAATGCTGTTTTCGGGCATCTTTTTGTGGTGTCTCGCGGTTCTGTTTCTATTTATCGCCTTCGGACTGGAAGATTTAAATAAGAGTTTAGGGAAATTTTATCTTCTGCCGTGGGCGTTTTTAACCGGAATCGTCGTTTTGTCTCCGTCGGCTTATTTAATTTACAAAAAAGAATTCGACCCGTTTCACCCGCTGGTATATGCCGCGTGGTCTTATATCTTTCCGGCGTTCGTATTAGGAGCGGTAATTTTATCTTTCGGCTGGAGCAGCCCGTATTTTCTGGTTTTCATTGAAGACCCTGAATATAATCTGCCTCTGTCTTTATTTTATGTGGCAATCGGATATATCGGAATGACCGCCGGTTTTTACCTTCCAATCTGCAAATACGCGGCGGCGCGCCTCGAATCGAGATTTGCGAACGTCAACTGGCAGCCGTCCGAGACTTGGATTCCGGGAATTTTATTGGTTATCGCCGGAATCGGTCTAAATTTGCTCGGATTGCTGCAGGGAATTTTAGGATTTCAAAAAACGACGGAAATCGGCAGCTTCGACGGTTTGCTGACGTTCTTCCTGATTTTATTGTCGGAAGGTTATCTGTTATTGTGGCTGGCTGTTTTTCAGAATAAAAGGAAAACGCCGATATTCTATCTTGTCTTATTACTGCTCATAGCCTTAATTCCGCTGCGAATGGCGTTGATGGGAAGCCGCAGCAGTTTGATTTTAAGCATAATTCCGATAATTATGGCTTTCAAGTATTCGGGCTACAAATTGAAAGCGATGCAAATTTTTCTGTCTGGAATTTTATTTGCGTGTTCGATTTTTATAGGTGTTGTTTACGGGACGACTTTTAGAAACATAAAAGGTTCGGAAGAAAGAATCGGAGCGAGCGATTATGTCGGACAAGTAGCGGCTACGGTCGATTATCTATCGACGGCTGACACCGGAATGCTGTTTGAACAAGGTATGGAAAGCCTCGCCGAGCGAATAGAAAATCTCAGCTCGCTGGCGGTCGTCGTCGCCAATTATGAAAAGCTCGCTCCGTATGAAGAAAGCTATAACCTGGAGAACAACATAATAAACGACTCGAAATATTTTTTCATACCGCGTTTTTTATGGTCTGAAAAGCCGCCTTCTTCCGACATACGAGCTTACAGCGCGCTCTATTTCAATTATGAAGACAACTCGTTTACCATTACACCGTTCGGAGATTTGCTGAGAAATTTCGGAGCCGTCGGAATAGTTTTGGGAATGATGGTTTTAGGCGTTTATCTGGGAATCATTTATAGATTTTTTATTGACAGCAACAAGCCCAAAGTCTGGAAAACGGTCGCATACTTTTCTTTGCTGACGGTCGTCTCGTATGAATCTTTTTACGCTACTATTTTCCCTTCAGTTTTGCGGGTCACCTTTGTCATCGTCGTAAGTTTTTTCATATTAAATTTAATTATCAAGCTGCTCAGAACCGTCAAACATTAACAAACTAAAAATAATGGCATCTTAAATAAATCGTATCGCAAAAGCGTTTTATAAAAACCGGAGCTTTTTGGAAAATAATTATGTTAAATATAAACTTTAAGAAATAATATGGAAGTTATTGTTTTTACAAATGGTTGTTTCGATATTATACATCCGGGACATATCGACCTGCTGGAAAAAGCGAAATCGCTGGGAACGAAATTGATTGTCGGCGTCAATAGCGACAATTCCGTTCGAGCGATAAAAGGCAGTCCGAGACCTTTTATAAAACAAGCCGACCGGACGAGGATTTTACAAGCTCTGAAAGCGGTAGATGAAGTCAGGATTTTTGACGAACCGACGCCCGAAAACTTAATTAAAGAAATCAAGCCGGACGTTCTGGTCAAAGGCGGAGATTGGACTCCGAACCAGATTATCGGCGCTGATTTTGTATTAAATAACGGCGGAGAGGTTTTTTCGATACCGCTTAAAAACGGTTATTCTTCAAGCTCGATAGTAAAAAAAATATCGACGGCGGGCGGAATCGAAAATGTTTCAGCGGCGGAGAACTCTAAAAATATAATTTCGGATTCTATACGCGAACACATTAATGTATTTGAGCGATTAAATTCGGAAGTTACATCGACAATAAACCGCTGCGGCGAGTTAATCGTCGAAGTTCTTGAAAATAGGAAGAAAATCCTGATATGCGGAAACGGCGGAAGCGCCGCCGACGCGCAGCATTTTGCAGCCGAGCTGGTCGGGCGTTTTGAAAATGAAAGAAGAGGATTTCCGGCAATCGCTCTGACAACCGACACATCGGCTTTAACGGCAATCGGCAATGATTACGGTTTCGAGCGGATGTTTGCGCGGCAGGTCGAGGCTTTGGCGAATGAAGGAGATTTATTAATAGGAATCAGCACGAGCGGCAATTCGCCGAATGTTATTTCAGCCGTGATGAACGCCCGCTCGCTCGGCTGTAAAACAATCGGCTTGACCGGAATTGACGGAAAAAAACTGGCGTCTTTGTGCGATGCTTCCGTTTTAGCTCCGTCGGCGCGCACTGCCAGAATTCAGGAAACTCACATAACGATTATCCATATTTGGTGCGAAATGATTGACGAAGCGTTCGGTAAAGCGATATAAAAATATAAAAAATAAAAATGGAGAATTTTGAAAAATTTTCAAAGGTTAAGGTTTTGGTAATCGGCGACGTGATGCTCGACCGATACTGGTCTGGAAGCGTCGACCGGATTTCTCCCGAAGCTCCCGTGCCGGTCGTCAATCTTAAAGAAACAACTTCGGCATTAGGCGGCGCGGCTAATGTCGCCGCCAATATCGAAGGTCTCGGCGCGGAATCGTTTCTGGTCGGCGCGGTCGGAGAAGACGAGGAATCGAAACTTTTTTTTGAAACTTTGGAGAAATCGAATGTTTCCTCCGAATATCTGGTTCGATTCGCCGACCGTCCGACCACCGCGAAAACACGAATCGTCGCTCACCGGCAACAAATTTTAAGGCTCGATAAGGAAAGCAAAAAGCCGCTGTCGGGCAGTCAGGAAGAAATCGTCTGGAATAAAATCGAAGCGATTTTTGATAAAGTCGACGTTGTAATCGCTTCGGATTACGCAAAAGGCGTTTTGACCGACAATTTATTGTGTCGATTGATTAAACATTGTCGGTTGAACGATAAAAAAATATTGATAGACCCGAAGGGAAAGAATTATTCAAAGTATTCGGGCGCGACGATTTTAACGCCGAACGTGCGCGAGGCAGCCGACGCCTGCAAATTGGAGAGCGAACATTTAGAAATCGAACGGGCGGGCGAAGTTTTGCTTTCGGAAATTAATCTCGACGCTTTGCTGATTACGCAGGGCGAATCCGGTATGACGCTTTTTCAGAAGGGCAAACCGGCTGCTCATCTTTCGGCTCAAGCCAGAGAAATTTACGATGTTACGGGCGCGGGAGATACGGTTATCGCCGCTCTCGCCGTCGGCGTCGGCGCCGGTTTGGATTGGAAAGGCGCGGCGGATTTAGCGAATGCGGCGGCTGGATTGGTCGTCGAGCAGTTTGGAACCGCAACCGTAAAGTTAAAGCAATTGAAAGAATTTACGAGCGGGTTAATTATTTCTTGATTTAAGTTTGATGTTATTTGATTTTTGCATCGAAGACGGCGTCCGCGAAATTTCTCGACATTTAAGAATACAAACTTCATTTTACCGAATATTTCCCGTAAATTATTTTTATAGATAGATTGCAGACGATTTAGTTAAAGGCGAATTTGCCTTTGAGTTTTTGAGTTTTGGATATGGAAAAAAATAAACCGACGATTCTTGTAATATGCGATTATTATCTGCCGGGTTATAAAAGCGGCGGCGGTATGCGGACGATTGTTAATATCGTCGGTTTGTTAAAGGAGAAATTTGATTTCAGAATTATAACGCGCGACCACGACGGAAAGTTGGATAAAGCCGTTTATACGACCGTGAAAATAAACGAGTGGAACGATTTTCAAGGCTCGGAAGTGTTTTATTTACCGAAAAATTCATTCAAATTTCCGGCGATTCTCAGGTTGATTCGTCAGGTAAAGCCCGAAAAGATTTATACAAACAGCTTTTTTTCCTCGCTCGCTCTGCGCGTGCTGGTCTTGAGAAAACTGCATTTAATTTCAGACATCGACCTGATAGTCGCTCCGTGCGGCGAATTGTCCGCCGGCGCTCTCGGACTGAAGTCATTGAAAAAGAAAATATTTATTTCCGCGGCAAAAGCTCTTAATCTGTATCGAAACGTCATCTGGAAAGCATCGACGGAGACTGAAGCCGAAGAAATCCGGAACATAGACGGAAAAGCCGAAACCGTTCTCGTCGCGCCCGATTTGCTGCTTCAAACAATTTTAGTCGATTACGAGCCGTCGGCGAAGCCGGAAAAAGTCGAGGGAGAAGCCAGACTGGTATTTGTTTCACGGTTTGCAAGAAAGAAAAACTTCAAATGGCTGCTCGAATTTTTGCACGCGGTCAAGGGAAACTTGAGCATCGACGTTTACGGTCCGCTCGAAGACGCGGATTACTGGCGGGAATGTCTGGAAATTATAAAAACCCTGCCGGAAAATATAAAGATTACGAGCAGAGGTTCGATAAAACACGAAGATGTCGGAAAAGTTCTGGTAAATTATCATTTTTTTATTTTACCGACATTGAGCGAAAATTTCGGACACGTCTGTCTGGAAGCGTTGGCGGCGGGCTGTCCCTTAATAATCAGCGATAAAACGCCGTGGCTCGACCTCGAAGAAAAAAATATCGGCTGGGACTTAAGTCTCGATAACAGAGCGGGTTGGATAGAAAAGTTAAACCGATGCGTTAATATGAATGAGGCGGAGTTCCGGCATTTGTCGGCTTCTTCCAGAAGATTCGCCGAACAGTGGATAATGGACGAAAAAATTATCGAAGCGACCGAAAAGGTTCTTAAACATAAATCGAAAAAAGATTAATTCGAGCGGCTTAAATGCAGTTGTTAATAAAGTTAGTTCGTAAAAAAATACTTTAACGGTCGAAGAATCGACATTTAATATTTAACTTCAGTAAAAATAGTAAAAATTTTTATGAGAATTCTGGTTTTGGGCGGAAACGGAATGCTCGGACACAAACTTGTCGAGCGGTTACAGAATAATTTTGAAGTTTTCACGACGGTTCGCTCAAAATCTTCGGCTATCGGTCTGATGAAAATTTTTGACGGGAGACGAATTTTTGAAAATGTCGAAGCCGATATTCTCAATTCCGTCCAGACGGTTGTAGAGCGTCTGAAACCGAACGTAATTATCAACTGTATCGGGATTATAAAACAGCTTCCGACATCAAAGGACGTAGTAAAAACTCTGAGAGTTAATTCTATTTTTCCGCATCTTTTACAGGAATTGTCGCAAAATTATAACGCGCGGCTCGTAACGATAAGCACCGATTGCGTCTTTAACGGGCAGACGGGAAACTACAGGGAAACCGATATTTCGGACGCCGCGGATCTCTACGGGAAAAGTAAAAATCTCGGCGAAGTCGCCGCCGAAAATTGCCTGACCGTCAGAACATCGATTATCGGGCGCGAACTCGAAACCGCTCACAGCCTCGTCGAATGGTTTTTGAGCAGCGACGGCGGAAAGGTAAAAGGTTTTTCAAAAGCGATTTATACGGGCTTTCCAACCATAGTTCTAGCCGATATAATAAAAAACCTGATTGAAAATTTTCCGCGTCTTTCGGGTTTGTATCACGTATCGAGCGAGCCGATTAACAAATACGATTTACTTTGTTTGATAAAGGAGGCGTATAAGCTGGAAATACGGATTGAAAAGGATGAGGAATTTCAGATTGACCGCAGTCTTAATTCGGATAAGTTTCGGAAAGAAGTTAATTGGCATCCGCAGGGCTGGCGGGAAATGATTGAGATGATGGCGAATGACCCGACGCCTTACCGGGAAATCAGAAAACATTTGAACGTATCGAGACATTAGAAAAACATTAGAAAAATTAAAATTTAATGAATTTAGAAGGAAAAAAAATACTGGTAACCGGCGGAACCGGCTCGCTCGGTCAAACTCTGGTCAAGAGACTTTTATCGGGCGAGATAGGACGACCGGCGAAGGTAACCGTTTTTTCCAGAGACGAAGCCAAACAGCATTATATGCGGCTCGATTACCTGCACAGAAAAACCGCTACCGACGACGTTATTTACCAAAATTCACAGGGCGCGCTTAATTTTCGGATTGGCGACGTGCGGGATTATTCGGCGCTTTTGTCGGCGATGCGCGAGACGGACGTTGTTTTTCACGCGGCGGCGCTCAAACAAGTTCCGTCGTGCGAATATTTTCCGTTTGAAGCCGTTTTAACGAACGTGTGCGGCGCGGCAAACCTTGCCAGAGCGATACGGGAAAATAATCTGCCGGTTGAAATCGTCGTCGGAATTTCGACCGATAAAGCCTGCAAGCCGATTAATGTTATGGGAATGACGAAGGCTCTGCAGGAAAGAGTGCTGATTGAAGCCAACCGCGACTGCCCGAAAACGAGTTTTATGTGCGTTCGTTACGGAAACGTCATCGCCTCGCGCGGTTCAATCGTTCCGCTGTTTGTCGAACAGGTCAGAAAGGGCGCGGAATTGACGGTAACTTTAGAAGATATGACAAGATTTCTGCTGAGTCTCGACAAGGCGGTCGATACGGTTTTCGCGGCAATTAAAGACGGCAGAGCGGGCGAGACATACGTGCCGAAGGTCGCCGCCGCGAAAATTACGGATGTGGCGCGGGCTTTGATGGGCGAGAAAAATCTGCCGATTCGGTTTACGGGCATCAGACCGGGCGAAAAAGTTCACGAAATAATGGTTTCCGAAGAAGAATGTTTCCGAACCGTCGAGCGCGGCGGCTATTATGTAATTTTGCCGGTTCTGCCGGAATTGCGCGCCGAGCCGGATTTTCAGCCGGCGCTCGACGGCGAGTATTCTTCGAGAGACGACAATATTTCCGTAGAGGATTTAAAAAAGCTGTTAGCCGAATCGAGCGACGAAATTGCCGGATTTTTGACGGACAAATAGCTTTCGTTTTTTTTGCTCCGATATACACATATACAAAGTAAGTAACGGAACAAATTTATGATAAAGAAAATGAAACCACAGACGAACACGGATTGACACAGATTTTATACGGGTTTATCCGTGTTCGTCTGTGGTTTCTTAACCTTCTTGCTTTAATTTTGTTTGATTACTTCAGGGCTTTCTCAAATTTGAGTCGGAGCGCGGGCATCCTGCCCGCAAAGATTGCGCGAGCAATCTAAAGCAAGCCCGATAAAGTTCAATGTCGATTTTTATCTAAACTTTGGGCGAACGCTTGGAGCGTTCAAGAGCGGGCAGGATGCCCGCGCTCCGACAAAGGGACGCTTCTCAAATTTGAGAAAGTCCTGACTTATAAAAATATAGATATGAAAGTAATGACGATTTTCGGAACGCGTCCCGAAATAATCAGATTGAGTCCGATTCTGAAAATTCTCGACCAGCACTGCGAGCATACGACGGTTCACACCGGGCAGAATTACCACGAAAGTCTGAGCGATATTTTTATACGAGATTTGGATGTGCGCCCGCCGGACGCGCATTTCGGCATCAAATCGAAAAGTCTGGGCGAACAGCTCGGACAGATTCTTCTTAAAACCGACGAAGTTCTCGACAAATATAAACCGGACAAGGTTCTGATTTTGGGCGACACCAACAGCGCTCTGTCGGCGATAATCGCGGCGCGGCGCGGCGTTCCGGTTTTCCATATGGAAGCGGGAAACCGCTGTTTCGACAATCGCGTGCCGGAGGAAGTCAACCGAAGGATTATCGACCATTCAAGCACGATTCTGCTGCCCTATACCGAGAGAAGCAAGGAAAATCTGGTTAATGAAGGCATCGAGCGCGAAAGAATTTTCGTTACGGGAAATCCGATAAAGGAAGTTCTGGATATATTCGCAGGGCAAATCGAGAACAGTGAGTCGCTCGAAAAATTCCGGGTCGAGTCGTTTGAATACTTTCTGGTAACGCTGCACAGAGCTGAAAACGTCGATGTTTTCAGTCGTCTGAAAGAGATTTTTCAGGCATTCGGCGAGATTACCGAAAAATTCGATAAAAAAATGCTGATTAGCGTTCACCCGCGAACGGCTGAAAAATTAAAAGAGTTCGGGCTAAATCCGGCGACCGAAAAGATAAAGCTGTTAGAGCCGCTCGGATTTTTCGATTTCGTGAAACTGGAAAAAAACGCGCTGGCGGTTTTGACCGACAGCGGGACGGTGCAGGAAGAATGTTCGATTTTCGGCGTTCCGAACGTTACGCTGCGCGACGTAACCGAGCGACCGGAAACAATCGAAGCGGGCAGCAATATTTTGAGCGGCGCGGGCGCGGAAAACATTCTGAGATGCGTCGAGTTGGCGATTTCGCAGCCGGCGAACTGGACGCCGCCGCGCGAATATCTGACCGAAAACGTCGCTCAGACGGTCGGCAAAATCATTCTGGGCTACACGAGTGTAAAAAAACACGTCTGATTGAAAATCCGATGCCGGAAGTCCAAAATCAAAAACCGCGGCTCTGGGTCGTAACCGAATTGTATTACCCGGAAGAAACTTCGACCGGATATTATCTGACACGCATTGCCGAAGGTTTAACCGACGTTTTTTCCGTCAGAGTCATTTGCGGGCAGCCGAATTATTCGGCGCGCGGCACAAAAGCTCCGGCGCGGGAAATCCATCGCGAAGTCGAGATTTACCGCGTCGCCGGAACGACGCTCGATAAAAATAAAATTCCGTTTCGATTGATAAATATGCTCAGTCTGAGCGTATCGACATTTTTCAGGGCGCTGCTGAATTTTCAAAAAAATGACGCGGTTCTTGTGGTTACGACGCCGCCGCTGCTGCCGTTTATCGCGGCGCTGGCGGCAAAAATCCGGCGGGCGGAATACACGCTTCTGATTCACGACAATTACCCGGAAATCTTAATCGCCGCCGGCAAGACGACCGCCGAATCGCCGTTCTCGAAAATAATGAACCGGGCGAACCGCCTGCTTTACAGACACGCCGAAAAAATCGTCGTCGTCGGGCGCGATATGCGCGAGTTGATTGAATTTAAGATTGCGGATTCAAACAAAAAACCGAACACGCCGGTCGTTTTTATTTCCAACTGGGCGGAGCTGGAACAGGTTTCGCCCGAACCGCGCCGCGCAAACCGGCTTTTGGAAGAATTGAATATAGAAGAAAAGCTCGTTTTTTTATACGCCGGAAATATGGGCTATCCGAATGATTTGGAAAGCATCGTCCGGTGCGCCGAAAAGCTGCGCGGGGACGAAAGATTTCATTTTATATTTCTCGGAGCGGGCGTCAAACGCAGATGGCTGGAGCGGGAAATTTCCGAAAAGCGTTTGAAAAACGTCAGCCTGCTCGACCCGCGCCCGCGCGGAGAACAAAAAACATTTTTAAACGCGTGCGATGTCGCGCTCGTTTCGTTAATAAAAAAAATGCGCGGCGTTTCGATGCCGTCCAGAACATACAATATTCTGGCGGCTGGAAAACCGATATTGGCTTTGACTGAGGAAAACTCCGAGCTGGATTTGCTCGTCCGTGAAGAACGAGTCGGCTGGCGCGTTCCGCCGAACGCGCCGGAAACGCTTTTGAAGGAAATTTACAGAATTTACGACGAGCGCGCGGAGCTGGAAGAAATGGGCAGACGGGCGCGAACGGCAGCGGTTGAAAAATACTCGCTGCAAACTGCCGTTGCAGCATACAAAAAAGAATTATCGAAAAAAAATCCGCAGACGGCGACGCGCGGTTTATAATTCCGGTTTATGAAAATTTTAATTACGGGCGCGACAGGCTTTTTGGGCAGAGCGATTTGCGAAGAATTCGGCGGCGATGAATTTGAAGTTTTCACAATCTCAAGAAAACCGATGCCGGAGGGAAATTCCGAAAAACATTTTCAAATCGACATCGCCGATTCGGAAAGCGCGCGGCAAATCGAATCGCTGCCGAAAATCGATGCGGTTATACACGCCGCCGGTCTGGCTCACCGGTTTAATAAAACAGACAGGAAAGAATTTTGGCAGGTGAACGTCGAAGGCACGCGAAACGTTGTCGAACGGGCATCTAAATTAAATGCCGGACATTTTGTATTGATCAGCTCCGTCGCCGTCTACGGAAATTCGGGCGTACGAAAGCAAAACCCGCAGCCGATAAATGAAAACAGCCTTTGCAGTCCGACAGGAGACTACGCCGAAAGTAAATACGAAGCCGAAAAAACGGCGCGGCAAATCTGCTCGAAAAACCGTGTCAGATTGACCGTTTTGCGACCGGCGACAATTATCGGAGAAGGCGATCCGGGAAATCTTCTGCGGTTGATTAAGATTATCGATAAAAATAGATTCGTGTGGATTGGCGACGGTGAAAATCTGAAAAGTCTGATTTATAAGCGGGATGTCGCCGCCGCGTGCCGTTTGATTACAAGTTCAAACGCGTCCGATAACGACGTTGATAAAGGAGCTGTAAAAATATATAACGCAGCCGCGCCGTCTTTAAAAATGCGCGAAATTGTCGGCGAGATTGCCGGCGCGCTTGGCAAATCAATTCCGAAAAGGACGATACCGAAAGAATTTATAATAGAGGGATTAAAAACAGCGGAAAGATTGACGGGTTTGCGAAAAATCGGACGGCTTTCCGAAACGGTCGCGAAATGGATTTCCGACGAAAATTTTTCGGGTGAAAAGCTGCTCGATGAATTCGGCTTCGCGCCGCGGACGAGCGTTAAGGAAGCGATAAGGCGGGAAGTGGATTTTTATAAACGAACGACATAGACGAACGACATAGACGAACAATTTAAAGATTATCCGGGTAATATTTTTTATTTCAGCTTTTTTTCTGACATACGCCGGCGTCGAGCTGTTTCGGCGCTGGACGCTGCGGCGTGAAATTTACGATATACCGAACGAGCGCAGCTCGCACGATAAGCCGGTTCCGCGCGGCGGCGGGTTGGTTATCGCGGCGGTCAGCCTGATTTTCTATCTGGTTTATACAGGTTTTTATTCGAGAGGGTTTTGCTGGCAGTATTTTGTCGGAGGACTTTTGATAGCGGCGGTCAGCTGGCTCGACGATTTGTATACGGTTCCGGTAATCGGGCGGCTGGCGGTGCAGGGTTTTTCGGCGCTGCTCGTCGTCTCTTCATTGGTTTCGGCGGATAATCTGAGCGCGCCGACGGCGAATATTTACGAAATCGTTACCGCCGTGTTTGTTTTTCTGTGGATTGTATGGCTGACGAACGCCTATAACTTTATGGACGGAATCGACGGCATCGCCAGTCTTCAGGCGGTCGTCGCCGGAATCGGCTGGCTCGCCGCCGGCTTCGTTTTGAGCGCCGGGACAGCGGGATTTTACGGCGGCGTTCTGGCTTTTTCCGGTTTGGGTTTTTTGATTCAAAACTGGCAGCCGGCGAAAATTTTTATGGGCGACGTCGGAAGCGCTTTTTTAGGTTTTAGTTTTGCCGTCTTGCCGATTTTAGCCGTCAGGGAAACCGGAGAGAATTTTGAGCGGTTTTTTTTCACGGCGGCGGCGCTTGTCTGGTTATTCGTTTTCGATACGATTTTTACTTTTTGCCGCCGCGCCTTTAAACGCGAGAAAGTATGGCAGCCGCACCGGAGTCATATCTACCAGCGACTGGTTATAGCCGGTTTCCCGCACCGCAAAATCGCCGGTCTCTACGGCGCTTTGACGTTTATTACCGGGATTTTCGCCGTCGCCGCTCTCTTAAATACAAATTATAATAAGTGGCTCTGGCTGGCGATTCTGCTTGAATCGATTATTTTAATATCGATGCTGAAGATTTTTGAGAAACCGAAAAAATCGAAAAGATAATCTTTAAATTTTAAGACGGACATAAAACCTACGGGTTTTTAACTTTTATAAATCGTGGAGAGTAAGAGAATAATCAACAATTCAATCGGCTTTCAGGCTTACAATGTAAAGCTCGGAATCGCGTCGGACGAAGAATTTTATTTAAAGTGCGTTTTGGAACGATTGGACGAAATCCTGCCGGACGGCTTTGAATTTATCGAAGAAAGTGAAATCGAACATCTTTTGGAGATAAAACAAAAAAAAGACGGAAATTATCAAATCATTTATCAAATCATTAAGGAAGGCGAGGTATTAGCCGATTGGCGTAAAAGGGAAGATTTTTTCTATTTGATAGAGAGCCGGATTCGACTGACGGTCGCCGAATTCGCCAAAGACAAAGTATTTCTGCACGCCGGCGCGGTCGGCTGGCGGGGCGAAGCGATAATAATACCGGCGAGCAGCTTTGCGGGGAAAACCACGCTGGTGGCGGAATTAATAAAAAGCGGCGCCGCGTATTACTCGGACGAATACACGATTTTGGACGAAGACGGATTTGTTCACCCGTATCCGAAAAAGCTCTCGATGCGCGGGATAATCGACGATTATAAACAAATGGATGTAGCGGCGGAATCGCTCGGCGCGGTCGTCGGGCGCGAGCCGCTGCCGGTCGGTCTGGTTTTGATTTGCAGGTTCGATAAAAGTGTGGATAACCGAAAAGAATTTCGGGCTGAAATTCTAAGTTCCGGGCAGGGCATAATCGAGCTTCTGGCGCATTCGATTTCGATTAGAAATAATCCGGCATTCGTGCTTAAAGTCTTGAATAAAGTTTCGAGTCGTGCAATAATCGCCAAAACTCGGAGAGGAGAAGCTGAATTATTTGCCGCGCGCCTCATCGCATCTTTAAATAAAGGCGTCTTTAAATAAAGAAATTCGATATAAAGCCTGAAATACAATTAGTTTAAAAAACGTCCAGCAGGAGAAAAAAATGAGTGATTCGCAAATACCAATCACCCGTAGAGAAGGTTTGGTAATACAGGAGCTGCCCGGTGAAGTTTTGGTTTACGATTTGGAAACAAATAAAGCTCACTGTTTAAACCGGACGGCGGCGGCGGTCTGGAAGTCGTGCGACGGGAAGAATTCGGTCCGCGACATTTCCGATTTGATTGCCGATACCGAAGGCGGTTCAGTAGAGGAAGATTTAGTCTGGCTGGCGATTGAACAGTTGAGTGAAAATAACCTTTTGGAAAATAAACCGTCGGCAAATTTTAATCATCAGAACCGTCGGGAAGTCATAAGGAAAATCGGTCTGGCGGCGGTCGTGGCGCTGCCGGTCGTAACTTTGCTAATCGCTCCGAGAGCGGCGCAGGCGGGAAGCATCTGCGCCGGCGGCGCGTGTGCTTCCGCGACGGATTGCCCCGGCGGATGTACAAAATGTAATAACGGCGTCTGCGCTTAAATAAATTTTGCAGGAGTTTTTAAGCCGTTTTTCGACCGTATGGAAAAACCGGAATTTAATCGTTTATAAAAGGCTGAGCTTTTGCTTAGCCTTTTATGATTAGGCGTCGAAAATAATGTGTGAAAATCAAGAAAAATGGAAAATACTTCGACAGAAGGTTTTTGAACGGCGCATACGAGAGTCGTTTGAATTGTTTCGGCGAAATGATATTGAACCGATACTTATAAAAGGCTGGGCGGCGAGCTTGAATTATCCGAATCCGGCGGAACGAATTTACACGGACATCGATCTGGCAGTGTCGGAGAAAGATTATGAAAAGGGCTTGACGCTTATTACAAATATTACAAAAAACGGTTTATATGTGGATTTACATAAAGAATTACGGTATCTGGATACTCTGGAATGGAGAGAGTTATTCGGGCGCTCGCGTCTGATAAAATTAGAAGTCTCCTTGATTCGAGTTTTGAGTTCGGAAGACCACTTGAGATTATTGTCCGTACATTGGCTCAACGACGGCGGCGCGTATAAAGAAAGACTCCGGGATATTTATTACGCGGCTGCCAATCGTCCCGAAGATTTCGACTGGGAGAGATGTCTGGGAGCAGCCGGCGAGAAAAGAAGGAAATGGGTAATCTGCGCGCTCAAGCTGGCTGAGAAGCATCTCAAACTCGACTTGGACGACACGCCCGTCGCCGCAATCGAATACGAGATTCCGCAATGGGTAACGCGGACGATTGAAAAAGAATGGAGCCGCGATATAAAACTCGAGCCTCTAAGGTTTTCAAAAGGGCATATAAAAGAATTCGGCGAGCAGATGAAAATCAGATTTTCGCCGAACCCGATTCTGGCGACCGTTATGATGGACGGAGAACTCGGCGACACGCCGGAAAGATTTATCCGCGCGGGAAATTTTTTCCGGCGCTTCAAGCTCAGATTAACAAAGTCGTTAGAGACGGCGTTTTCAAACATTTTCAAACACTTTAAATAATAGTAAATGGATACGGAAATAATAAAAGATTCGGCAGCGGTTTATAAAAAGGACGAGCCGTCGTTCGGCGTGATTTTAGCTCTCGAGACGGGCATTTCGGGAGGAAGCGTTTCGCTGTTGAGAGATGGTCAGGAGATTGACAGACGGCTGGGAAGCCGCGAAATATCGAGGGCGGAAGATATTTTAGACGAGATAGATAAAATATTGGAAAGAAACCGCATACCGAAAAAATCGGTCGACCTGACAGCCTTTTCCAGAGGACCGGGAAGTTTTACGGGACTGCGAATCGGAGCGGCGATTGCTAAAGGTCTCGGAAGGTCTCTCGGCTGTCGTCTGTCAGCCGAATCGGTTCTCGAATCGCTGTCGGTCGACGCGCCGGGTCGTGAAAAAACGATTGCCGCCGTTCCGTTTGGAAACAGACAGGTCTGCTGGCAGTATTTCGTCGAAAAGAGCGAGGAAAAGAGCGAGCGGGCTGTCGATATGAATAAGTTTGCGGATAAAAATAAAAATAAAACTTTTGTTTCCGAAATAAAATTTTGGAACGAGCATTTGAAGGATGTAAAATTTGAAAAAATAATTTTACATAAAAATCTTTACGAAACTTTATTTGAAACGGCGGAAAAAAGTTTGTTCAGAGACGGGCTGCTTCAAAAAACAGAAGTAATCTGTGCCGGAGAAAACCTGGCGCGCGTTGTCGGTCTGAAGGCTTTTAAGGACAGACGGGCGGATGATACGGGTAGTTGTGATTTGATATACCCGTATCAATACTAAGATTTACGATTTATGAAGAAATCAAATTTTACTGATTTTACCGGTTTTATCATTGAAGAAACAAAAGCGGAAGATATTGATGTTTTGCTTGAAATAGCGACTGAATGTAATCTGGCGCGCTGGTCGCGCCGGGAATACGAGCGGGAAATCTCGAGGAAAGACAACATTTCTTTTACCGCTAAAAAAGGCGACACAATAATCGGATTCATTACAGCGCGTCTGATAATCTTTAGAAATGAGTCGAGCTATTTAAACGACGAGTTCAGCCAAAACAAGGGAATCGAGAAAACCGCCGGAGTCAATAAAAGCAATAAAAGCAATAAAAGTGATGAAAATAATAAAATTGACGGCGACACAACCAACGAATGCGAGGTAGAAATTCATAATATCGCCGTCTCGAGTCTTCATCAGGTACAGGGAGCGGGAAAAATCTTGCTGAACAGCTTACTGGAAGCACTGGCGGATTTCGATAAAGCCGGTCTGTGGCTTGAAGTCAGAGAGTCGAACCGGCAGGCGATAACCTTTTATCGAGCGCAGCATTTCAGGGAAGTATCCAAAAGAAAAAATTATTACACGCAGCCGACGGAAGACGCCGTTATAATGAAAAGGGATATGGTGAAAAAACAGGTCTGATTTAAAAAACTTTAAAAAACCGGGTTTGCCACTATCAAGCAATTCACGATAAAATTTTTCTACAACTTTCGGACGACGTTTTTTAGTTTTTTAATCCCGTGGAGTTGAAATTAAAATTAAGGAGCAATTTATGGACATATCGACGGTTGAGACGGAAAAAACGGAAAGAGACGAACTTTACCAGGCGAATCAGACATTCAGAGACCTGGTTAACAAACATCGGAACTATGAAAAGAGGCTCGGAGAGCTGGCTGGGCTGACTTACCCGAACGACGACGAAATGCTGGAAGAAACAACGCTGAAGAAGAAAAAATTGATTTTAAAGGATGAAATTCAAAATATGCTTCAGACGCATTCAAATTCTCATTAGGAAAAAGAGGAAAAAGCGGCTGGTTTTTCTAATGAGGCGGCTAGTTTTTTCTAATGAGTTTGTTTGGAAAACCGGAAACGACGATGCAAAAGAGAATCTTACAACAGGTAACCACGAAATCGACGAATTGAAATGGGTTAGAGCCGGATAACGACGGATAACACCGGCTAATGCCCGCTCTGACGGTGTATTTATCTACAATTGCTTACCGTTCGGATTCTCTTTTATCGTTAATTTTCAGACCGCACAGGCTTTCGGCAATTGCCGGAAGAGAAGGCGAGCAGGCGTTTCGGCGTCGATAATATAAGCAGATTGTTCTGTACGAAAATATAACCGTCTAAGAACTCGTCCGCCTCTATATACAGACGGTTTATTATTTTCCCGCTTTCTAAATTGATAATATCCGCTTCGGGCTGGGCGATACTGGCGACAATCGCGTATTTGCCCGATACAAACGGCTTGCCGGAAACTCTGCCCGGCAGCCGCCGCTTCCATCTGGTTTTCCCTTTATCGACGGTTATCAGGTAAATAAAGTTGTCGTCGGAAGTAACCAGCATTCCGTAGACGGTTTTGGTTATGTCGGTTATCCGTGCGCCGCCGCGAAATTTCCAGACCGGAGAACCGTCCGGTAAATTCAGCGCGAAAACGTTTCCTGTCCTGTCGCCGTAGACAAGACGGTTATCGGCGGGAAGAGCGACAGCCGATATTTTAGTCGATGTTTTAGTCGATACTTTTCCTCCGGTTCGTATTTCACTAAAGCCCGTTCCGTCCTTTGAGATAATCGACAGCAATCTGTCGTTCGTTTCGACGATTATGTAACCATCAGAATTATACAAAACGGCATTCGTCGCGGGCATTTGCGTGCCGACCTGAAGACTCCGAACCTCTCTGCCGTCGGTTTTATCAAAAAGGTGAATGCCTCCATTTTGTTCGGTGATGATTAGTTTCCCGCCGTCGATGCTCAAATTAATCATTTCTGCCGGAACGTCGGACAAAAATCGGAATTCCGCCTGCCAGTTGACCAGACCGGTAGCTTTATTTATGTTTTTGAGAACGTAGTTCCCGGAAGCTGCGGCATTTCTGACGGCTGCCACAAAATAAATCGATTTTTCCGCGATGACGATATTTGAACTTATGTCTAATCCCAAATCGCTGTTCCATAGCGGTTCGGCGATTGATGTGTCGAAAAGTCCCAGTTTTCCGCCTTCAAAAACAAAAGCCAGTATATTTACATTATCGGACGCAATCTGTTTGTAAGAGACATCTTCCTCATTAAACTTATATTCCCAACATTTATTTAACGGCAGAGACAAATTCAAACCGGAATCGACTGCTCTCAAACGGGGCAGAGCAGACAAAACCCGGCAGCCGCTCAAAAATATCAGCGATAGAATTATAATTGTGATGAAATTTTCCGAACGGCTGAACCATTTTCGCATTTTGTTACCGTCTCGCCTGAAAGTTTGTACCGGAATTGTTATTATATAACAATAAAAAAACAATCCGGTTGACCAATCAAATTGATGAGAATAAGATTCGAGAAAGTTTGCCGGTATTTACATTACAACGGAGAAAAATAAAGAATATGTCTTTCAATAAAATAATAGTGGTCGGAAATTTAGGACGAGACCCGGAACTTCGCTACACGCCGCAAGGCTCGGCGGTCTGTAATTTTTCAATGGCAACCAGTGAAAAGAGGCGAGATAAAGCCGGTGATTTGCAGGATATTACCACCTGGTTTCGCGTAACGCTCTGGAGCAAGCAAGCCGAACTGGCTTCAAAATATCTGACAAAAGGCAGCTCGGTATATATCGAAGGACGCCTGCGCGTAGAGGAATGGACGGACAAGGACGGAAAGGCGCGGTTCACTCTCGAAGTCAACGCTACGGAGATGCAGTTCCTGAGCGGAGGCAGCCGCGGCGATGATTCAAGCTCGGAATACGCGAGCGAAGATAACTTCGCCGGCTCGAACACGACAACGCCCGAACGAGCTTCAGTCGCCGCCTCGCCTTCCGATGACGACATACCGTTTTAAATTACCTGAAAAAACATCTGAAAAATTTAGTTTTTGAAAAAGTCCGGCTCTGCTTAAAAAAAAAGAAAAAAAGGAAAAAAAAGCGGCAAAGCCGGACTTTTAGTGTCTGGAAGAAAAAAGCGGCGATAAATTAATCGTATAATTTCAGGATTTTAGTTTCAGGATTTCCAACTGCCCATCTTTCTGAATTTTCCGTAACGCAGACGCATTCTCCGGTCTTCATCCAGCGCGCAGAGTTCTTTCAGGTTGCTCAGGATTGAGTTCTTTAAATTTTCAGCCGTCTTTTCATATTTTTCATATACGGAAAACTCGCCGGAATCTTTTTCGGATTTTTTTTCGGAGTCCTTTTTAGAATCCATTTTCCAGCTCGAATTATCTTCGGAAACGATTTCGTCTATTAAACCGAAAAGCTGCAAATCGCCCGCCGTCAATCTCAGAGATTCGGCGGCGCGCGCGGCTTTTGCGGCGTCTTTCCATAAAATCGCGGCGCATCCTTCCGGCGTGATTACCGAATAGACGGCGTTCTCCAGCATCAGCACTCTATCGCCGATGCCGATTGCCAGCGCGCCGCCCGAACCGCCTTCGCCGAGAACGACCACGACCGTCGGAACTTTGATATTCGCCATCTCGCGCAGGTTGAAAGCAATCGCTTCGGCTTGCCCCCGTTCCTCGGCGTCGATGCCCGGATAAGCTCCCGGCGTATCGATAAAACTGACGATCGGTCTGCCGAATTTTTCAGCCAGCTTCATCGTCCGCAGAGCCTTGCGGTAGCCTTCCGGCTTCGGCATTCCGAAGTTGCGAAAACGTCTCTGATTCGTATCGCGTCCTTTCTGCTGTCCGAGGACCGCCACTTCAAAATTTTCTATTCTGGCGAAGCCGCAAACCAAAGCCGCGTCGTCGGCATACCGGCGGTCGCCGTGAATTTCGATGAAATCGGAAAATATGGTAGAGAATAAATCGAGCGTGTAGGGTCTCTCAGGGTCTCGCGCCAGCAGCACCTTGTCAAAAGCGCCTGTTTCTATATCTTTCATAACATTAGTATATTTTTAATATTCAAAGCCGAACAACCGGATTTCCAGCCGAAATTATAAAACCCAATCAATCCGGCAGCCCTTTTTTTGCAGCTCATCGCCCAGTCGGCTCGTCCCTTGAATTCTCAACGGCTGCGAATAAAGTTTAAGTGAAATATTTTCTTCGAGCGGGAAGTCAAAGGTTATCTCGCAGTTGCCTTTGGTCTTGCTTAAAATAGCGAACAAATCCTCCAGATACTGCTCGTCGAGACGGTTTTTCGGCAGCGTTATACACAAATTTCTGGCTTTCAGCGGAACCGCGTCGGCAATGTTTCTGGCTTCTTCGAGTATCAGAGTGATTTCCTGTCCTTCGGTCGATTCGACCTTGCCTTCGACAATCAGCAATTGATCGTCTTTGAGAAAATCGGCGTATTTTGCAAAAGCCTCCGCCCAGGCTAAACATTTTACGCCGGTTGACTGGTCTTCCAGCTTGAAAATGCAGAAGCGATTTCCTTTTTTACTATGCCTGACCTGGAGACCGGAGACAATGCCCGCCAAAGTTATTTTATCGCCCGGTTTGATTTCCTCATAATCGGCAACATTCAATATCTTTAAATCCGTCAAAATCCGCTTATAGTCATCGAGCGGATGACTGGAGAGATAAAAGCCGATAGATGATTTCTCCAGTCCCGACAATTCGGCTTCCGACCAGGCGGAAACGACGGGCAGATGACTGTTCATATCGATTTGAGTCGATTCTTCCGTTCCGAATAAGCCGTCCTGTCCGCGCATCTTATCCTGCCAGAATCTCTGTCCGTGCGTCAGGGCTTTTTCGATTCCCGCAAAGTTTCGCGCCCGCCAGAGATTGACCTGCACACCGTCGGGTTTTATCGAATCGAAGGCGCCGGCGGCAATCAAAGTCTCCAACGCCCGTTTCGTTACGGAGCCTTGTTCAAGCCGATTGGTGAAATCGTAGAGCGATTTGAATTTGCCGTCGCGCCGGGCTTCGATAATCGATGAAACGCTGCTCGTCCCGATACCTTTAATCGCGCTCAATCCGAAGCGCACGCCGTTCTCGAGCGGAGTAAAATCCGAATCGCTTTCATTTATGTCGGGCGGCAGAAGTTTCACGCCGGAGGAGCGCAGCTCGCTGGTGTATTTGTAGATCTTAGCCGTGTCGTCGGCTTCATTGGATAAAACAGCTGCATAAAAGTAGGGTGCATAATGCGCTTTAAGATAGGCGGTTTGATAAGCCAGATACGCATAAGCGACGCTGTGACTCCGGTTGAATCCGTAATCGGCAAACTGCGCCATTAAGCGAAACACTTCCTCCGCCTTTTCTTTCTGAATACCTCCGGAGACGGCGCCGCCGACGAATTTTTCCTCGTGCAGAGCCATTTCCTCGCGCTTTTTCTTGCCCATTGCGCGGCGCATCATATCGGCTTCGCCCAAAGTATAACCGGCGAGAACCTGCGCGAGCTGCATAATTTGTTCCTGGTAGACGAGAATCCCGTATGTGTTCGATAAAATATCCTTCATCTGCGGAACGATATACTGCACTCTTTTTTCGCCTCTGTGGCGGGCGATAAAGTCGTCAACCATTCCGCCGTCGAGCGGTCCCGGTCTGTAGAGAGCGTTAAGCGCCGCCAAATCCTCGAGTTCCTTCGGCTTCAGGCGGCGGCAGATTTCCTGCATACCGGAGGATTCAAATTGAAAAATCGCTTCGGTGCGACCGTCGCCGAAGAGCGACATCGTTTTCAGGTCGTCGAGCGGAATCAGACTCCAGTCGATTTCTTTATTTGTTTTCTGCTTAAGCGATTTTAAGCAATCGCTTATAATCGTTAAGGTAGTAAGCGCCAGAAAATCCATCTTAAGCATTCCGACCTTTTCCAAATCGTTCATCGTATACTGGCTGGTCAGCTCGCCCTTCGCCGAGATTGCCATCGGGACAAGCTCCTGAAGCGGTTTCGGCGAGATGACCACGCCCGCCGCGTGAACGGATGAATGTCTCGAACAGCCTTCGAGTCTCTTTGCCAAATCGACCAGCTTTTTGACCGGCGGCTCGGTTTCGGCGGCTTTTCTTAACTCGGCGACTTGTTCGAGCGCCTGCGAGATGCTTATATTTCGCCCGCGAACCGGCGGCGGAATGAGCTTGGCGATTCTCTCGACATCGCCGTACGGCATATTCAGCGCGCGCCCGACATCTTTTATCGCGGCTTTCGACGCCATCGTTCCGAACGTTATAATCTGGCAGACCGAATCGCGCCCGTAAAATTCCGTTACGTGATTAATGACTTCGGCGCGTCCGCGGACGCAGAAATCGATGTCGATATCGGGCATCGAAACTCTTTCGGGATTCAGGAAACGCTCGAAAAGCAAATCGTATTGGAGCGGGTCGACATCCGTGATTTCCAGACAGTAAGCGACCAGCGAGCCGGCAGCCGAACCGCGTCCCGGACCGACGGGAATTCCTTTTTCTCTGGCGTAGCGTATAAATTCCCAGACAATTAGAAAATAGCCGGGAAACTCCATATTCTTTATCGTGTCTATTTCCCTCTGTATGCGCTCGCGGTAATCGTCGATAGTGTATTTCAATTTGCCTTCGGCAAGCTGCGGGAGCCAGACTTTTTCCTGTCTGGCGTCGAAACCTTCGATAACGACTTTTTGAAAATAGTCGTCCGTCGTCGTGCAGCCGGAGCCGGCGGGAATCGGGAAATCGGGCAGCGTCAGCTCGCTTTTTTCGGAAAATTCGACCCGGCACATTTCGGCGATTTTCAAAGTGTTGTTAAGACTTTGCGGCAGATCGTTCCCGAAAATCCGCCACATCTCATCCGCCGACCGCAGATAAAAGTTTTCGCATTCAAAAGTCGTGCGCGTGCCGTCGTCGATTGTTTTCGATTCGCCGATAGCCATCAGGATTTCGTGCGCCGGCGAATCGTCGCACGATAAATAATGAACGTCGTTGGTCGCAACCAGCGGTATCGAGCTTTTGGCGGAAAGCTCGACGATTTGTTTTTGAATTTTTTCCTCAGCCCGAAGTCCGTGATTTTGAATCTCTATATAAAAATTGCCTGCGCCGAAAATTTCCTCGAAAAGTTTGGCGTTCTTAAAAGCCTTTTCCCGGTCTCCCTGCTGGAGAAAATGCCATACGGCGCCGGAAAACCCGGACGAGAGAGCAATCAGCCCTTTACTTTTTTCGGCGAGAAGCTCCAAATCGATGCGCGGCTTGTGATACAATCCTTCGGTAAAAGCCTTTGACGATAAATTAACGAGGTTATAGTAGCCTTCCAAATCTTTTGCCAGAAGTATCAAATTATAATAAGGTCTCTCGCCGGATTCGAGACGCGATTCGCGGTCGAAGCGGCTGCCGAACGTGATATGCGCTTCATAACCTAAAATCGGCTCGATGCCGGCAGATTTCATCGTATTGTAGAAGGAAATCGCGCCGTACATATTGCCGTAATCGGTTACGGCGCAGGCTTTCATCTCCAGTTCGCCTAATCGTCTGGCGAGCGGTTTGAGTTGGATTGCGCTCTGCAGCAGGCTATAATCCGAATGCAGATGCAGATGCACGAAATCTTTGGCTTTAAATTGCGAATTCATATTTTTGTTACTTGCTTTTTTATTTTATCCTTGTAAACACACAAACCGTTTTATGAAAAAAGTTTATCTGGAAACTTTCGGCTGTCAAATGAACGTTTCGGACTCGGAGCGCGTCGCGACGCGCCTGGAATCCGGCGGCTTTGAAATCGTCTCGAACCCGGATTCGGCGGACGTCGTTTTATTAAACACCTGCTCAATCAGAGAAAAGGCGGAACACAAACTTTATACGAGAGTCGGTCAGGTTCGCAACGACGCGGGCGAAAAACCGATTATAGGCGTTTTGGGGTGCGTCGCTCAACTCGAAGGCGAAACGCTTTTTAAACGCAGTCCGGCGATTGACTTCGTGCTGGGAACTAAAGCCATCGGGCGAATCGGCGCGGCGATTGAAAAAGTTTTAGGCGGAGAAAAAAACTTCGCCGACCTCGGAGACCGTGAAAATAATTTCGATTTGTCGGTCTCCGACTCTCAGAGGCATTCTCCATACGTCGGATTCGTTCCGGTCATCGAAGGCTGCAATAAATTCTGCACCTATTGTATCGTGCCGTTTTCGCGCGGCAGAGAACGCAGTCTGCCCGCTTCGGAGATTATAAAACAAGTTTTGATTCTCAAATCTCAGGGCGTCCGTGAAATACACTTAATCGGTCAGAACGTCAACAGTTATCGACCCTTAAGCGAAGAAGGACTGGACGGATTCGGCGGAGCGACCGCCTTTGCCCGTCTTTTGCGGGCGGTTGCGGCGACCGGCGCGGAACGTATAAAATTTAATACATCTTTTCCCAGAGATTTTCATCCCGATATTATCGAGGCGATTAACGAAAACGAAAATCTCTGCAACTGGGTTCATCTGCCGGTGCAGTCGGGCAGCGACGAAGTTCTGAAGGCTATGCGGCGAGGACATAATATCAAAAGCTATCTGGAAAAAGTCGATAAGATAAAATCTTCGCCCAGAGCCATATCTCTGACGACCGATATTATCGTCGGATTTCCGGGCGAAACCGACGAAAATTTCGAGGACACCTTAAAAATGGCGGAATACTGCGATTTCGACAGCGCGTTCGTTTTTAAGTATTCGCCCAGACCGGGAACGCCGGCATTCGATATGAACGATACGATACCGGAACGCGAAAAAACGCGCCGTTTTCGGGAACTTGATAAAATCATCCGCGCCAGCCAGCAGAAAGCGCTCCAGGCTCATTTAAATCAGACTGTCGAAGTTCTGGCTGAGAAGATTTCCAGCAAAAATCTCGATTCGATAACCGGACACACTTCATCTCATAAAATTGTTAATTTCAACGGCATGGAAGATTTTTTGGGCGGCATTCTCAATGTTAAAATTACAGAGTGTAAAACAAATACTTTGTTTGGAGAAGTTTGTTAATATTTTTATAGTAATTATATGCTTATAGAAGTTAAAATCGGCGCCCTCATAATGGACCCGAATACCAACACTCCGATTGTGGTCTTGAAAGGCGTAAATGCCGAATCGGAAACGATTCTGCCGATATGGGTCGGCGCTTACGAAGCCAATTCGATAGCTCTGGAGATTGAAAAAATCGCCTCGCCCCGCCCGATAACTCACGATTTGTTAAAAAATTTTATTATCGAAATCGGGCTGACAATGTCGAAGGTTATCATCAACGACCTGCGCAATAATACCTTTTATGCTTTAATAGAATTAATCGACAAAGAAGGTAAAGTTACCGTCCTCGATTCGCGCCCGTCCGATGCCATCGCTTTAGCCTTGCGGCTGGACTGCTCGATATTTGTCGACAAAAAGGTTTTTGATATTTCCGCCTCGTCCGCTGCCGCCGATATTGACCCGAAAGATGACGCTTTATTGCCGGTCGAAGAGTGGCCGGATTTAATCAGTTAGTTTATTTAATGATGATTATTGTTATTGCCAACCAAAAAGGCGGAGTCGGGAAAACTACGACCGCCATAAATCTCTCCGCCGCCTGTGCCATCGAGGGCAAGCGAGTTCTTTTAATCGATTTGGATCCGCAGGGAAACAGTTCGCTTTCGTTTGTCGAAGGCGAAAAAATTAACGGAAGCGCCTTTGAGTTGTTTACCGAAACGACTCAGGAATGGAGAAATTTCATATATCCCACCAAAGTCGAAAGACTGGATATAGTTCCTTCAAAAATAAACCTGGCAAAGCTCGAAGCAAAACTGGTCGGAGATTTCGACGCTATTTTTCGTCTGCGGGACAGAATCGAACAAATCCGAGCCGATTACGACTTGATTTTTATCGATACGCCGCCGACGCTGGGGCTTATCACCGTAAATGCTCTGGTCGCGGCGACTCACGTCTTGATTCCGATTCAATCTTCCTATTTTGCGCTGGAGGGAACTGACGATTTACTGGAAACTATCGAAAAGGTGCGCGCCCGACCGAATCCCGATTTGGATTTGCTCGGCGTGTTGGTAACTCTTTTCGACAAGCGCACGTCGTTATCCAAAGATGTCGAAGCTCATATTCGCCAGGTTTTCGGCGAAAAGGCTTTTAAAACCATAATAACTCGCAGCGTGCGGCTCGAAGAATCTCCGGCTCACAAAGAAACCATCTTTTCGTTCGCGCCGAATTCTTCGGGTTCAATCGAATATAAAAAGTTAAGTCAGGAGGTATTGAAACTTGTCTAAAAAAGGCTTGCCTTTCGATATTAAAATGCGGCACGATTCTCATTATGTCGAAGAATTGGCGCTTTCAAACCGCTCGGTCGGTCGAAAAATTCAAATCAATTTATTAGAGCCGAATCCTGACCAGCCGCGCACCGAAATCGGCGATTTAAGCGAGCTAGCAAGCTCCATACAGCTCAAAGGCGTTTTGGAGCCGATTCTGGTCAAACCCAATCCGAAGGCGGGAACCTGGATGATAATTGCCGGCGAGCGGCGCTGGCGAGCCGCCAATATCGCCGGATTAGCCGAAGTTCCTTGTATAGAGCTGGATATAGATGAAAAAGATATTGCCGAAATCGCGCTAATCGAAAATCTGCAGAGAAAAGATTTGACAATCTGGGAAGAAGCCGACGGGTTTGCTTATCTGATTAAAAAATTCGATTACACGCACGAGGAGATAGCCAAAAAAATCGGTAAAAGCCGCTCGACCGTTACCGAAAGTTTGTCTCTCGCCGGACTGCCGCCGGATATTCGAGCCAAATGTCTTCAAGCTAACATAAATACCAAATCGGCTTTGCTGGAAATCGCCAGGCAATTCGATGAAAAAGCGATGCACGAATTTCTGGAAAATGCCGATAAGCAGCAGTCGGCAAATAAACAGTCGCATCGGAATTTGAAAATCGGCGGCAAATCCGATAAAAATAAAAAAATATCCGAATCGACTGCGGCATTTAGAAAAAACGACGCGCCCGACAAAATTTTTACACACGTTTCGCGGAACGGAGATTTCGATCTGCGGCTCGCTTTTAACAAAAAGGAGTCTTTTACTTTTAGCAAAACAGAAGTTTTAGCCGCCTTAAAAGAAATTTTTAATGAAATTAAAACGGGCGGCTGAAACTCGGACGGCACGAATGAAGACGGGTTTATTACATAATCTTTATTATCGGACGCAAATCATATTTGTCTAATATTTGATGCGTTCGTTAAATTTGCTTATTCCCGGAAATTATGTCGTTCTCTTTTGACACTCCGTCTATAAAACAACTAATATTTTCATTTTGTTATCTTTAATCTAAATCTAAAAATAAATTATTTTTCCGCATTTTCCATATAAGGAGTTACAAATATTGAGTAACGCAAATTTTCTATTCACTTCAGAATCTGTAACCGAAGGTCATCCCGATAAAATCGCCGACCAGATTTCGGACGCTATTTTAGATGCTATTCTCGAACAGGACCCGATGGCGCGAGTTGCCTGCGAAACTCTGGTTACTACCGGTTTAGCGGTTGTCGCCGGTGAAATAACCACAACGGCGACAGTTAATTACAAGCAGGTTATTCGAGACACGATTGAGGAAATCGGCTACAACGACGCCGAATACGGCTATGATTCAAATACGTGCAGCGTCATCGACGCCATCGGCACACAGTCTCCCGATATTGCGCAGGGCGTAGATACTGGCGGCGCCGGCGACCAGGGTTTGATGTTCGGTTTTGCCTGCAACGAAACTTCCGAGCTGATGCCGCTTCCGATTCAGTTGGCGCACAATCTAACAAGAAGATTATCGGACGCGCGGCGAAGCGGCGAACTGCCTTATCTGCGTCCCGACGGCAAATCTCAGGTTACGGTCGAATACAGAGACGGGCGACCGTTTCGAGTTGATGCGGTCGTTATATCTACGCAGCACGCCGAGGATGTAACCAATGAAGTATTACGGTCGGATATTTTAGAAAAAGTCATCAAAACGACTGTTCCGCCGGAACTTATTGACGAAAATACCAAATATCATATCAACCCGACCGGGCGATTCGTCGTCGGCGGTCCGATGGGCGATGCCGGAGTTACGGGACGAAAAATCATCGTCGATACTTACGGCGGCTATGCTCCGCACGGCGGCGGCGCGTTTTCGGGCAAAGACCCGACGAAAGTTGACCGCTCGGCTGCTTATATGGCGCGGTATATCGCTAAAAACATCGTCGCCGCCGGGCTTGCCGACAAATGCACGGTGCAGTTAGCCTACGCCATCGGCGTCGCCGAGCCGGTTTCCGTATTTGTCGATACGCACGGAACCGGGAAAGTCGATGAAGGCAAATTGTCCGAAGCGGTTCGCAAAAACTTTGAACTGACGCCGAAAGGCATTATCGAAACTCTCGATTTGCGTCGCCCGATTTTTAAGCAAACCGCCAAATTCGGGCATTTCGGTCGGACTAATGACGAATTTACGTGGGAAAAAACCGATAAAGCCGACGCTCTGCTCAATTCTCTGAGCGCCGCGAAAGGTGTCTAACTGTTTTATCTTTACAGGCGAATGTTTTGTGAATTCCCGATAATTCATTTGAGCATTTACCTGTCTTAATTTTACTTACATTTACAAACAAAAATATGGCTAAAGAAGGAATTTCAATGCAATACGATATTAAAGACATAAATCTTGCCGCGCAGGGCAAACAAAGAATTGAATGGGCTGACCGCGAAATGCCGGTTCTGCGGTTGATTCGTGAACGTTTTGAAGCGGAAAAACCGCTCGAAGGCATCAGAGTTGTCGCCTGCGCGCATATTACTACCGAGACGGCAAATTTGGCTCGAACATTACAGGCAGGCGGCGCCGAAGCGATTCTGATTGCCTCGAATCCATTGTCAACTCAGGACGATGTTGCCGCTTCCCTCGTTTCGGACTGGGGAATTCCGGTTTTTGCCATTAAAGGCGAATCGACCGACACGTATATGAGCCACGTTCGTATGGCTCTGGAAACCGGTCCCGACATCATCATCGACGACGGCTCGGACGTTGTGGCGACAATGCTGAAGGAAAAAAAGGAATTAGCCGATAAAATCATCGGAACGACCGAAGAGACGACTACCGGCATCGTGCGCTTGAAGTCGATGGAAAAAGCCGGCGTGCTGACCTTCCCGGCGATGGCGGTCAACGACGCGCAGACCAAACATTTTTTTGACAACCGGTACGGCACGGGTCAATCGACGCTCGACGGTATTATCCGCGCTACGAATATTTTACTGGCTGGAAAAAATTTCGTCGTCGTCGGTTACGGCTGGTGCGGAAAAGGCGTGGCGATGCGCGCGCGCGGAATGGGCGCTAACGTCATCGTAACGGAAATCGACCCGATTAAAGCAATCGAAGCGGTTATGGACGGCTTCCGTGTCGTTCCGATGGCTGAAGCCGCCAAATTGGGCGACTTCTTCGTAACCGTTACGGGAAATCGACACGTCATCGACAGAGAACATTTTGAAGTAATGAGAGACGGCGCGATTGTCGCCAACAGCGGACATTTCGACCTCGAGTTAAATCTGGAGGCTTTGCGCGAAATATCCGACTCGGTTACGTCGCGTCGTCCCTTTGTTGAGGAATACGCCGGTAAAAACGGTCGAAGCGTAATCGTTCTCGGCGAAGGACGTTTAATCAATCTGGCGGCGGCGGAAGGTCATCCGGCGAGCGTGATGGATATGAGCTTTGCAAATCAGGCTTTATCGGCTGAATATCTGGTAAAAAACAAAGGAACGCTCGATGCCAGAGTTCACCTTCTGCCCGCTGAGGTCGACCAGGAGATTGCCAGCCTGAAACTTCGCTCGTTAGGAATAAATATCGACACCTTAACGCCCGAAATGCTTGAATATATGTCTTCGTGGGAAATGGGAACGTAAACTTATTCGTCTGACAATTAACACAAAGATAAAAGATAAAAAATAAAAAAGAAAGCGGAACATTATTTGTTCCGCTTTCTTTTTTATTTTGACAATTTCCACATTTAAGTTTTAATTCTTGATAAAAGATAAACGCCCAGAATAGTGAATAAAAAAATCGGACTCCAGACCGCGAGATTCGGCGAAATGAAATCGTTTACGCCGAACTGCTCAAAAACGCTGATTAGACCGATGAATAAAAGCCATATACCGACCGCGCAGCCGATCGTTACAATTCTTCCCTTTCGATTGAGCGACAGGGAAAAAGGAAGCGTGAAAAGCGCGATGACGAACGGCAGAAACGGCGTCGCGTATTTTTTTTGCAGAGCGACCTGGTAAATTCTCCGCATCGTTTCCGACTCGCTCGCTTCGGCAAGATTGTCGGTTTCGGCGGCGGTTAAATGATTCGGTTTCTGATAAAAATTTATAAACGGGTTCGCCTTTTGGCGGAGTTCCAGTTCAGGCACTTGGTTTACCGCTACTTTTCCATTGCTCCAGACGGTTTCCGAAGCGTTTTCGGAAAACCGTATTCTATCTTTTTCCCAGACGGCAAGCGGCGTCTTATAAATTTTTTCGAGCGCTGAATGGTCTTCGGAAAATTCGTAAACGGAAAGATTCTTTACTTTTTGATTGGCTTTACCTAAATCTTCATCCAGTTCAAAGGAAAATATTCGCTCCCCTTCCGCAATCCAATACTTCCCTGTTTTGACCGTCGATTTTCCCCGACTTCTAATAAAATCCCGGAGTTCATCCTGTTTTTGATTGGCGGCGGGTAAAATTCTTTCCTGAAACTGCCAGTTAAAGAATCCGAAAAAAATCATTAAGACAAAACACGGCAGAAGCAGCCTGTAGACGCTCTGCCCGGCGGAAGTCCACGTAACGATTTCATTCTGTCTCGATTTGATAACAAAGGTCGCCAGAATCGCTATCATCAGCGCGGACGGCGCTAATTGTATATAAACAAACGGGAGCAGATAAAAAAGATATTTGATTAAAATAAAAAAACCGTTTTCGATTTCACCGGCAAATTTCCACAATTCAAAAGCCGTAAATATTAAATATATCGCGGTCAAAAAACAAAAGGTTAATAAAAAATATTTTAGGAGATTTAGTGTAATGTCGAAGTCTAAAATTTTTGACCGCAGATTAAAAAAAAGTATTTTTCTATCTGATTTATAAAATTTTGAAAATACCGCCGGTTTAAACTTCAGACCGGATAAACTGAAAGGAATTTTCGGCAAAAATCTTTTTGAAAGATAAAACCGGAAGATGGCTCCGACAGCCGCCCCAACCGGAATCAAACCGGCGGTTAAAACGCTGATTTGATTGGTACGGGCAAGCTGTTCGCCGAGCAGCGTCAGCAGGTAATGAATCAGCAGACTGACCAGAGCTAAAAAAATTCCAAAACCCTGTCCGGCGCGGTTAAACCTTATTATTAATGCTGCGCCCAGGAGAGCGAAAATTAACGGATTTAAGGACAAAATTACGCGTCTCTGCCAGAGTATTTCCGCCTCGGTTTTTTCCTTTCCGCTTTTCCTGGCGGCAAAATCCGAAAGCTCGTTTAAGCCGAGTTCTTCAGGCGATTCATCCGAGCCGCTTAATTTTTGGACGATTTCCCCGCGCCGTGTCCGAATGGCAAACCGAATTTGCCGCAAATTTTCGGATACCAGCTTTTCCCGTTCGTTTTCGCCGGAAATCGTGCTGACCAGGGCGTTTGATAAAACCAATTCAGAAACGTCGTCTTTTGAATCTATTCGTCCTTCCTGAGACGTTATCAGACGCGTTTTTTTATTTGCGGTGTCTTCATAATAGATAAAAATATTTTTCCACGTTCCCTTTTGCAAATCGCCGTCCTTTACGTAAATCGTGTAGCCGTTGACTTCCGTATTAAAAACGCCCGGCTCGATTGGCGATTCGAGCTTGTAGAGAGCGGTTTGCAGAGCAACTTTTCTGACGATTTTGGCGGCGAACGGGACTCCGTTCAAATTTATAAAAAGCGTAAATATCGACAATAGAACACCGAGTACAAAAATCGGAAATGTAATCTGAAGATTCCCGATTCCCGACGCGCGCACGGCAATCAGCTCGTTGTCGCTCTGCATTCGCGACAAACCGATAATTACACCGATTAAAACAGCCATCGGACAGGTAAAGGCGATGATGTTCGGAACAAGCGCCAGCGTCAGCTGCCAAATCAGATTTTTGGGAATATTGGCGTTAAAGAAAATGTCCGAGAAACGGCTGCCCTGCTGAACAAACAATATAACACTCAGCAAAAGCCAGGAGAGAATAAAGTAAGGCAAAACCGCTTGAGCCAGATATTTTGAAATTAACCAGCCGAATCTTTTCATCAGTCATTCAAGTTTTTGCCGAAAAAATCTTTTCGACCGTAATTTCTTTACCCAGAATATTTGAAATGATTCGTTTTAATACCGAAGAAACCTCTTTTATATCTTCGGTATTGTCCGATGTCGCCTGAAAAAAGTCCGACGGATTCAATCGTTGAGCCGATATGAATATTTGTCTCTGGGCAGCGGATATTTTCCAGTTTGTTTTGCTTTTCTGACACGCCCGGCATAAAAGATGAAAATTTATCTGCAAACCGGCGCTTTCTTCCGAATTCAGTTCGGTTTTGCAGTTGTCGCAAACGTTCCAGTCGGGCAAATATCCGCCGAGACGCAGTATCCAAAGCTCAAAATAAAGCGCGATGCTTTCGAGACTTTCAGAATTGACAGCCGCCGTCTCCAGACAAACTTTTGCCATTCTATAAAGTTTTTCATTCGGGTCGTGCGGTGGCGCGAAATTAGTAATAAGCTCGGCTAAATAAGCGAATTTTTGCAGAAAAAACGGGTCGCTCGCGCTGGCGAAAAAGGATTTTATCAATTCGATTTGAGTTATCGAAACCAGTTCCCTCTCCTCTTTTTGAAAATAACTGATATTGACTATCGAAAAAGGTTCGAGACTGCCGCCGAAGCGACTCTTCAGACGTTTCGCGCCTTTGGCGACGCCTCTGACCAAGCCTTCGTTCTGCGTGAGAAGAACGATAATTTTATCAGCTTCCGAAAGGCTGTAGCTTTTCAAAATCAAACCTTCGGTTTCAACAATAGCCATTTATTAAGTAAGAAAATAAAAAATCCAGCTCAGAGCCAGACTGATAATCAAAAACTGCGCGAATATTTTCAGCCCGTAGAATATTCGCTGTTTATTATCGCCGTTGACAAACACACCGAAGGCAGCCGAGACGAAAAATGCGAAGCCGACCAGATAAAGAAAATGAATCATTTTTTATTTTTTTCTCCCTTGTTGGATGTCGACGGCATCAATGACGGCTAAAAAATTCAGCAGACCGGCAACTTCCAGAAACCGACCGCCGTATTCAAATGTCGCCCAGGAAGCTACGTTTTGCGGCGCAGTTCCCGCAAAAAAGAAACTGATTGCCGCGCCCGAACCGTTGCCCATCCTGGCGAAAATATTCAGCAGATAAAGCAGCGCCCCGTCTTTAAATTCAAAGCCCGGATAAAAAGCGCCGCCGCTCCACAAAGCAACGATAAACATCAGCCAGATAACCGAAGCTAAAATGATGCCCCTTTTCCAGCGCCTTTGAATTATGTGTCCGAAACCGGGCAGCAGCCAGGAAATTATACCGATTATAAAAGGGTTATCCATTTAATTTGATGCCTCAATATTTAATTAAATACCTTATGGGTCTGTGCGCAGACAATTACAGAAATTATTGTTTTTTATATATAAACTACTGAACGGAAATCATTTAGCATTAATAAAATTACATTTAATCTAATAGAGCAGGTATTTTTTTCGTCTCTCGAAAAAGGTCTTTTCGTCTTCTGACCAGGAAGATTTCAGCTCTTTAATATTTCTCTTTTGTTCGATAAATTTTCTGGTTTTCAGAGAACCGTCAATTACATCGAACGGGTTTCTGTCAAAAACATATTCGTAAGCGGTTTGTTTCCAGCTAAAATCATTCGGATATAAATCAAATATAGTTTTTAACAGCGCCAAACCGGTCAAAACAGGTTCAAAAACTTCTCGTTCGGTAACGTGTATAAAAACGCCGCCGCAGTCTTTTCCCATATATTTTTGAAAAGTCGGTAAAAAGTGAATTGGTCTGAATATAGCTCCCGGAAGTTTAAGTGATTTAAGAGCTTCCGCCAGCTCGTCGGCGTCGATAAAAGGCGCGCCGACTATTTCAAACGGTCGCGTCGTTCCGCGTCCTTCGGAAACTTCCGTTCCCTCAAAATAAACCGTTCCCGGAAAAACAACCGCCGTTTCGACCGTCGGCATATTCGGCGAAGGCATTACCCAGGGCGCGTCGGTTTCGTCATAAAAATCCTTACGCTTCCAGTTGTCCATCGTAATTACTGTTAAATCACAATTTATAATGAATTCTTCATTAAAATACCGTGCTAATTCGCCGACCGTCAGACCGTGCCGCATCGGTATCGGAAATTGTCCGACGAATGATTCGTGACCGGCTTCAAGCAGGCTTCCCTCGACGGAGACGCCGTTTATCGGATTCGGTCTGTCCAGAACAAACATTTTTTTGCCGAATTCGGCGCACGATTTCATAGCGTTTGCCATCGTGTAGATAAACGTGTAGACGCGGCATCCGACATCCTGCAAATCAAAGACTAAACCGTCCAGATTCTTCAACATAGCTTCGGTCGGCTGACGTGTTTCACTATATAAGGAATAAATCGGCAGACCCGTCTTTTTATCGATCGAATGTCCGGTTTCGACCATATTATCCTGCACGTCGCCGCGAATTCCGTGCTGCGGTCCAAACAATGCGGTTAAATTGATGTCGGCGTTTTGAAAAAACAAATCAGCCGCGTGGCGAAATTTATGGTCGACCGAAGCGGGATTACAAATAAGACCGACTCTCAAATTTTTCAGAAGATTTGCCTTTTCTGCTAAAATTTTTTCCAATCCCAGCTTAACCGCCTTTTTCTGAAGTTTTGCCACAACTTTTATTTCCTCTCTGCTTTATATTTCGTGCAAAATTCGATAAATGTTTCAAATATATTTTTAGAAAGCTCGTCGGTTTGCCAGGAATGTTCGGGATGCCACTGCACGCCGAAATTAAAACGGTCGGCGCGCGCGTCTTCGACGCATTCAATCACGCCGTCTTTTGCCCAAGCCGTCGCCTTTAAGTTTTTGCCGACCTTATTTATAGATTGATGATGATGAGAATTTACCTTTACATTTTCGGATTCGGTTAATTTCGACAAAAAACTTTGTTTTTCAATTCTAATCGTATGCGAAGCCCTCTCGAGCGGAGTTCCCTGTTCGTGTTTAAGAGAATTCGGAATTTGTGATTTTATGTCCTGAAAAAGCGTGCCGCCGCGAAAGACATTTAAAATCTGCATTCCGAAACAAATTGCTAAAACCGGCATTTTCAATTTTTCGGCTTCGCGGAGAATCAATAAATCGGTTTTATCTTTTTCCACGATTACCCGTCCGAGTTCCGTGTGCGGTTCTTCATTATAACTTAAAGGGTCGACATCGGTATCGCTGCCGGGCAGTAAAACGCCGTCCAAATCACTCAATATCCCGGCGATATAATTATCCTTCGGAATCAGTAAAACGTGCAACGGAATGCCGCCGAATCCTTCTAACGCTTCGCCGTAGTCGCGTCCGAGATAAAAACGCCGTGTCGCGGTTTCCAGTCTCATTGGTATTCCGATTTTTGGATTTCGCATAATAAACTCTTCAATGTTCAAATAAATTGCCGCTCTCTGTCAATTTGAGCATTTCATTTTAAAGATTTATCATTATTTTTTATGCGAAATAAGAATAAATTCTCCAAAATACGCTCGACAACCGTGCTGCTCGTCAAACGCGACGGGAAAATCGCAATTGCCGCCGACGGACAGGTTACTCTCGGGGAAACCGTCATAAAGGGAAACGCCCGAAAGGTGCGTAGAATCTATAACGACAATGTTCTGGTCGGTTTTGCGGGCGCGACAGCCGACGCGTTTTCACTTCTGGGAAAATTTGAATCTAAACTCGAACAATTTCAGGGACAGCTGGAACGCGCCGCCATCGAGCTTAGTAAAGATTGGCGAATGGACAAATACCTGCGCAATCTCGAAGCTCTGCTGATTGTCGCCGATAAAAGCGATGCCTTTCTTATCTCCGGCAAAGGCGATGTTATTTCTTCCGACGAAGGTTTATTGTCGGTCGGTTCGGGCAGTATGTTCGCCTTGGCTTCCGCCCGCGCTCTAATCAAACACACGACGCTTTCAGCCAGAGAAATAGCCGAAGAATCATTGAAAATCGCCGGAGAAATATGCATCTACACAAATTCGTCGATTATGATTGAAGAAATTTAATTTATTTTTCATAAATCACGGAAATTTTCAGAAACTTTTTGAATTTAAGGAAAACGTCCGTTAATTAAAGTTATGCCAATTTACTTGAGCGGTGAAATAAAAGAAACCGTGCCGAAACCGAATCTGGACGATTTGACGCCGCGCCAGATTGTCGCCGAACTCGATAAATACATTATCGGGCAGGCAAACACAAAGCGCGCCGTCGCCGTCGCTCTGCGCAACCGCATTCGCCGCCAAAAACTTCCCGCCGAAATAGCCCGGGACGTTTTGCCGAAAAATATTTTGATGATCGGCTCGACCGGCGTCGGGAAGACGGAGATTGCCCGGCGGCTCGCACGGCTCGCCGATTCTCCGTTTATAAAAATCGAGGCTTCAAAATTTACCGAAGTCGGTTATGTCGGGCGCGATGTCGAAAGTATGATTCGCGAATTAACCGAGATAGCCGTCGAGATGTCCAAACAGTCGGCTTATTCCGAGGTGAAGGAAAAAGCCCGTCAGAATGTCGAGGAAAGAATCCTCGACATTCTGCTTCCGTCTTCAAAAACTTACGAGTCCGGTAATTTCGGCGAAACCGGCGGCATTGAAGAGGAAAACTTCCAACCCAATCGAACGCTTGAAAAACTTCGCGACCAGCTCCGCGGCGGCGAACTCGACGACCGCCTGATTGAAGTCGAAACACAGGACCGTTCCTCCGGCGCCCGGATTGATTTTGTCGGCGGTCAGGGAATCGAAGATATGGGCGTAAATCTGCGCGATATGTTCGGTAATTTGTTTCCCTCGAAAACCGTCAAACGCAAAATAAGAATTTCCGAAGCCAGAGATTATATGCTCCGCGACGAGCAGGAAAATCTGGTCGACACCGAGCAGATTAATCGGGCTGCCATCGAAAAAACCGAATCCTCCGGCATAATCTTTCTCGACGAAATTGATAAAATAGCCGGCGGCTCGACCAATTCGGGAAACCCGGACGTCTCGCGCGAAGGAGTCCAGCGGGATTTACTCCCGATTGTCGAAGGCACGACCGTTAACACGAGATACGGAATGGTCAACACCGACCATATACTTTTTATCGCCGCCGGCGCGTTTCACGTCTCCAAGCCGTCCGATTTGATTCCTGAGCTTCAGGGCAGATTTCCGATTCGCGTCGAGCTTGAGAGCTTAACGCTTGAAGACTTTAAGCAAATCCTTATACAGCCTGAAAATTCGCTTATTAAGCAGTATCAAATGCTGCTTAAGACCGAAGGCATCAATCTCGAATTCTCCGAAGACGCCATTTCCAAGCTGGCGGAAATGACCGTAAACATTAACAGAAATGCTGAAGACATCGGCGCGCGAAGGCTTCACACTTTATTGGAAAAACTTCTGGAAGAAATAAGTTTTCTCGGAAGCGAACTTGAAAACAAAGACCAGTTGATAAACTCGCAGTATGTTGCCGACAAGCTCGACGGCATAGTAAAAGACCAGAACTTAAGACAATATATATTGTAATTATACATAATGTTAAGCAAATTACTTAAGCGTTTTTTATTAAGCTGTCCGACTATTAAGCCTGCATTAATATTAGTTTTTATCTGTGCCTTTTTTATATTTAATTTAAATTGCGGTAAAAGAAAACCGCCGCTGCCGCCGGTCGAGCGCATCCCGCAAAGAATTCAAATAGAAGGTTTCCAGCGCGGCAATCGTGTTAATTTAAGATGGGTGATGCCGGCTCGCAACGCCGCCGAATCCGATATTTCCAATATTGCCCGGATTGATATTTATCGTCTGGCTGAAGGATTAAATTCATCTCTGACGCTGACCGAAGACGAATTTTCCGCGCGAAGCATATTGATTGCTTCGCTGCCGGTTAATAATAATGATTTCGGATTAAAAAAATACACCTTCGCCGACGTTTTGGAGTTTGCGGGTCAAAACGCCAGACTGCGCTACGGAATTCGATTTGTTAACGCTGCCGGTCAAAAAGCGTCGTTTTCTAATTTTCTGCTGATTGAGCCGACCGCTAAAGTTGCAGAAGCGCCAAAATCTTTGACTGTCGAATCGACCGAACCAGCAAATATATTAAAATGGCTTTCGCCGCAGACCAATGTAGACGGCACCGAGCCGGTAAATATTTTAGGTTATAATGTTTATCGTTCAAAATCCGAAAACGAAACGGCGGCGCTTCTCAATAAAAATCCGGTCAATCAAACCGAATACCGGGACACGGATTTTGAATTTGGAACTAAATATCTTTATTTTGTACGAAGTGTTTCGCTCGGCGGCAGCGGCGATTCTTTAGAAAGCGTCGAGTCAAACATTGTCGGCATCACGCCCGAAGATATTTTCCCGCCGAGTCCGCCTTCGGCAATAACAATCGCCGCCGCGCCGCATAACTTATCAATCTTTTTTGCGACAAACACAGAATCGGACATTACCGGTTATCGAATATATCGTTCGACCGATAAGAATTCAGCGTTAGAAAAATGGCAGAATATTACGCCCGTTTTATTAACGACCAATACTTTTCAGGATACCGACGTGGAATCGGGTAAAACTTATTATTATTATTTAACAGCCGTCGACAAAGCCGGAAATATCAGTCAGCCGTCTGAAATTGTCTCGGAAACCTTACCTTAATAAAGAAATATAAGGAATAAAGAGATATAAGGAATAAAGGAAAAAAAATGAAAATATGCCGTTTCCTGCACGACAATAAAATTAAAATTGGTGTTCTTAGAGACGATTTGATTTACCCGTCCGGCGATTCGGAAATCTTAACATTTTCTGAAAGCGTCGATTTTGAAAGCTCAAATTGTCTGCGCAAATCCGACGTTGCATTTCTTTTGCCCGTGCTGCCTTCCAAAATCGTGTGCGTCGGGCGAAACTACGCCAAACACGCCGCCGAGATGGGAAACGATGTGCCGACAGAGCCGCTTCTTTTTCTCAAAGCGCCTTCGTCTTTGATTTTAGACGGCGAAAATATAATAATTCCGCCGCAGTCGAATCAGGTCGAATATGAAGGAGAGTTAGCCGTAATTATCGGTCGCGCCTGTAAGAATTTAACCGATATTGATAATCCGTCCGATTACGTTCTCGGCTATCTGTGCCTGAACGACGTTACGGCGCGCGACCTTCAGCGGCGCGACGTTCAATTTACACGCGCTAAATCGTTCGACACTTTTTGTCCGGTCGGCGCTTTTGTAGAAACGAAACTTGATGTTTCCGATTTAAAAATCACTACAAAAGTCAACGGCGTTATAAAACAGGAAGGCAAAACTTCCGAGATGGTTTTTCCGGTTCTCTCTCTTATAAAATATATTTCCCGACAGATGACTCTCTGTCCGGGAGATATAATCGCTACCGGAACGCCGTCCGGCGTATCAAAACTGAATGCCGGTGATTCTTGTGAAATAGAGATTGAGGGAATCGGTAAATTACGAAATACTGTTAGCGGATAGTTTTTACAATTGTAATTTTACGAGAAACGGGAAAATACGGTTTTAATAACTTAAGATTTCTATTGTTAATGGTAATTATCGCCTGATTTTAGATTTTGGATTTGAAAAATATAATTAGCTGTGTAATAGTTTTTCGTTAGCAGTCTAATTATTAAACGGCTAATGAATTTTGATTAGCTGGCAAAGGAACATAGAATATGGATTTTGAAAATTCGGTAACCTTCTCGCTTACAAAGGTTACCAATTCTTTTAAGGATAAGCTCGATAAATATTTAAAGGAAATCGGGCTGCACGGCGGACAGGTTTTTATACTTTTCTCACTCTGGCAGGAAGACGGGCAAAGCCAGATAACACTTGCACAAAGGGTCGGGCTATCCGCTCCGACTATCAATAAAATGGTGAACAGTTTGAGCGGAAACGGTTTCGTTGAATGTCGAAAATGTGAAAAGGACGGACGATTAATCAGAGTTTATTTAACTCAAAAAGGCTCGGACTGTCGCGGCGCGGTACAAGAGCAATGGGAGAAAATGGAATCAGTATTTTTCTCAAAACTGACCGAAACGGAAAAACTTATTTTCCGCCAGATTTTGGAAAAGATGCAGGAAACTTAATATAAGTGTCTATAATTTGTTTGCTTTCAATCTAAAGACATATAAAATTGTTTACTATTCCGGTTTAAGGCGCTTTGTAAAATATCTGATTTTCCAATATTCGTTTTTTCGGAAAATACAAAAATGAAACTTAAGTTTTATAAAATGAAGCGAACAAACAAAAGTTTTACTATCAATTCCCGAAAATTCGACGGCAGCATTCACCGAAGCTGGCGGGCGGATTTGATGGAAGAAAAAAATTCCCTTTTGGTATTTGAAGGCGTTTTTGAAACCGAAATCAATCATTCACATCTAGGCATTATCAGACCCGGAACAGTTAGTTATGAATATTATTGGACAGACCGCTGGTATAACATTTTTCGTTTTCACGAGCCGGAAGGCAGTCTGCGAAACTTTTACTGCAATGTTAATCAACCGCCGGTTTTGAATGGCAGCATTCTCGATTATGTCGATTTGGACATCGACGTTTTGGTTTGGAAAGATTTTTCCTTTGAAGTTCTCGACCTTGACGAATTTAAAGACAATGCAAAAAAGTTCAAATATTCTGTCGAGTTGATTGAAAAAATCGATGAGAGTTTAAAAGAGATATTAAATTTGGCGAACAATAAATTGTTTCCGTTTAATATCAGTATTTAGAAAAACGGAGCTTGAAGTTTCGTCGTCCGACGCGTTCTGGAAATTTTTTATTTCGTATTTATGCCGTCGAGTTTTGCAGGATTGATTCAGGGGAAAATCGGACAAAAAAGGATTGTCCAAAATATTTTTCATCTTTCCCGGTTGTGTGTCGATTATAAATTTCAGCGCAATAAAAATAGAAGACGCCTTTTAATTTTGGCAAACAGAGGAGAATCCAACTTATGAAATTCGCAAAAACGCTTTTTATGCTTTTCCTTTTTTTTACCGTTACAGACGTTAAAGCTCAGGAAACACAAACTCAAAACAATGTTCAGAATGCGGTTCAGACGGTTAATTCTTTAGATAATATTTCTCTGGAAGTTGCTAAAATTTCTAAATCTATGGCGACCTTCAATAAACGGTTAAAAGAATTTTTAGACCAGTTTGCGCTCAGTAAAGGTAATCAAATAAATGAAAGACAGCAGAAACTTCTTCTCGGTTTTGAAATATTAAATCGTGCAGAACAACGGCTCGAAGTTCTACAGAAATTTCAAATTGAGCTGGCGGAAAAGGAAGTAAGTGTTAAGTCTCGAATAATTCAGGTTGAACAGGAAATGCGCCCGGACAGTGTTGAGCGCAGTATCGCTTTTGTCGGAACAACCAAAAGCGAAGAAATCCGCGACGGCAAAAGGCGCGCGCTCGAATCGGAAAAAAGCAGCCTGCAAACTTTATATTCTCAAATACAGCGCAATTTAGCGCAAACAACCGGCGAGCTGCGACAGGCTGAAATTCTTGTGCAAAACTTAAGAAAAAAAATACTGCCGCAAATCGAATTGGAAATTTCCGATTTATAAAAAAGACATTTACAAGAAAACAATCCTTTAAGAAACCCGGAGACTTTATTTAGCCCGTCTTTGGTTTGTTACGGGATTTATTTATATTCATTTATATAAAACTTTTTCCAAAATCAAATTTCAGTTTCTTTTTCATAAAAACCGGCGAATTTGCAAAACCTATTAAACCCGTTAAACTTTATTTTTATAAAAACTTATGAAAATCAATCTATGGACAAACTTAATTTATTAAAGGAAAAATCTTTATCAGCCGAAGAAGGCGGCGGTAAAATCCGGCTCGAAAAGCAGAGAGCTTTGGGAAAGATGACCGCCCGCCAGCGCATAGAGTTTTTTCTGGACGAAAATTCTTTTGAAGAATTCGACAAATTCGTCGTTCATCGCTCGACCGATTTCGGGTTAGAAAAACAAAAATATCCCGGCGACGGCGTAGTTACCGGACACGGTTTGGTTGACGGACGCGAAGTTTTTGTTTTTGCCCAGGATTTTACGGTTTTCGGCGGCTCGCTTTCCGAAACGCACGCTCAAAAAATATGCAAGGTTATGGACTTTGCAATGAAAACGGGTGTTCCGGTCGTCGGGTTAAACGATTCGGGCGGCGCGAGAATTCAGGAAGGCGTTGTGTCGCTCGGCGGCTACGCGGATATTTTTCTGCGCAATACGCTGGCAAGCGGCGTCATTCCGCAAATAAGCTGTATTCTCGGACCCTGCGCGGGCGGCGCGGTTTACAGCCCGGCAATTACGGATTTCAACGTGATGGTCAAGGACACCTCCTATATGTTTATCACCGGTCCCGATGTGATAAAAACCGTTACGCACGAAGAAGTTACAAAAGACGAGTTGGGCGGCGCGCTGACTCACAACGCGAAATCCGGCGTCGCTCACTTTGCCGCCGAATCGGACGAACACGCGCTCCGGCTGACGCGCGAGCTTCTCTCCTTTATTCCGTCGAACAATATGGAAAAGCCGCCGTTTGTTCCGACGACCGATTCAAACAATCGAACGGATGAGAAATTAAATTTGCTCGTTCCTGAAGTTTCTACGCAGCCTTATGACATTCGCGAAATAATAAATATTGTTGCCGACGACAATTATTTCTTTGAAGTTCAGGAACATTACGCGCCGAATATCGTCGTCGGCTTTGCCCGATTCGGCGGTTTTTCGGTTGGAATCGTCGCCAATCAACCGGCATTTTTAGCCGGTGTTCTTGATATAAATGCTTCGGTTAAAGCCGCTCGATTTGTTCGTTTTTGCGACTGTTTTAACATTCCGCTCATAACATTTGAAGATGTTCCGGGCTTTCTTCCCGGAGTCAACCAGGAACACGGCGGTATAATCAGACACGGAGCGAAACTTCTCTATGCTTTCGCCGAAGCGACAGTTCCCAAAATAACGGTTATAACCCGCAAGGCTTACGGCGGCGCATATTGCGTTATGGCTTCAAAACACATTCGCACGGATATAAACTTTGCCTACCCGACAGCCGAAATTGCCGTTATGGGCGCGGAAGGCGCGGTCGGCGTTTTATATCGAAAGGAAATTTCCGAATCTGAAAATCCGGCTTCGGCTCGACGGGAAAAGGTAAATGAATTTAACGAAAAGTTTGCAAATCCGTATATTGCCGCCGAGCGCGGATTTATAGATGAAGTGATTGAGCCGGCTTTTACCCGTCCCAAAATTATCCGCGCGCTTTCTCTTTTACAAAATAAGAAAGAATCAAATCCGCCGAAAAAACACGGCAATATACCATTATAGAAAACACTTTAACTGTCTGCGTTAGGACACTTAAAGTGTTTTCTATAAGCTGTTTATCATTATTTACAACGATTAAGCTCATTTAGTTGAACCGGATTATCAGTATGTTTATGTCGCCAGCGAATACAAATCGACCAACCTATGCAGACATTAACTTAGAAAATTTAAGATTTAATTTAGAGTCGGTAAAAAATTTTATCGACGAAGACTTAAAATATATGGCGGTCGTTAAAGCGAACGCATACGGACACGGCGGAGTTGAATGCGCAAAAACTCTGGAAAACGCCGGTGCGGATTGCTTAGGCGTCGCTTTGCCCGAGGAAGCCGTCGAGCTAAGAAACAACGGAATAAAAATTCCGATAATTTGTCTCGGCGGTTTTTGGGCGGGTCAGGAAAATTTAATACTCGAAAATCGATTATCTACGGTTATTTTTCGGCTCGACACAGCTGAGAAGTTAAACCGCGCCGCCGGCGGTAAAGGCGTAAGAGCGGATATTCATTTGAAAATAGATACCGGAATGGGCAGGCTGGGCGTGCGCTTTGATGCGGTAAAAGAATTCTGCGCGGGATTAAAAAAATTTAAGAATCTCAATGTCGCCGGCATAATGACTCATTTTGCGGCGGCGGACAATTTACGGGAAAATGACTTTACAAATTTGCAGACAGAGCGTTTTTATAAAGCGGTCGCGGACTGCGAAGACGCCGGATTTCAGCCGATTTATAAAGATTTGGCAAACTCTCCCGGCGCGATTGCGCATAAGAATTCAAGAGGAAACACAGTTCGTCTGGGTGGAATTCTTTACGGATTAGATGGAGATGTTTTGCCGCAAGACATTGCAAAGCCCGGACTTAAGCCGGTAATGTCAATTTGCACGGAAATCTCTTACTTAAAGAAAGTTCTTAAAGGTGAGACATTAGGTTACAGCCGAGCCTTTAAAACGAAAAGAGATTCGATTATCGCAACTATTCCAATCGGTTATTATGACGGATTTAACAGAGCGCTTTCAAATAGAGGGCGCGTTATAGTCAATAATACATTTGCTCCCGTAGTCGGCAGAATTTCAATGGATTGGACGATTATCGATGTAACCGACGTGCCGAATATTTCCGTGGAACAGGAAGTAATTATAATAGGACGACAGGGAGATTTGGTAATAACCGCCGAAGATGTCGCCAGGTTAGCCGACACAATATCTTACGAAATTACCTGCGGTATAAGCGCCCGAGTTCCGAGAATTTATAAATAATTTTGCTCATAAGCAACTTTAAGTTTCCTTATTTATTATTTAATGTTATTTGTACATTCGCCTCGTTAAACTTCTCATTTGTTATGCTTACCGCGCGAAAAAATATTCTGATTGAAAAAATTTTCGCCGTTTATAATAATATTTTAATTAGGCGGCGCTTTAATGGCTTGCGGGTTCAGGGATTGACGCAAATAAAAAACAAGTTACACACACCGCTTATTATTTACGGCAATCATTCGTGCTGGTGGGACGGATTGATTGCTTTTGAACTGTCGAGGAAATTAAAGCTGGATAGTTACATAATGATGGAAGAGAAAAATCTTCGCAAGCTATTTTTATTTAGAAAGCTGGGCGCTTTTTCGGTAAAAAGGGAATCTCCCCGCGAAGCCGTCGCCAGTTTGAATTATGCTGTAAAGATTCTAAGACAAAAACCGCAGCGCGCGTTATGGATATTTCCGCAGGGCGAGATTTTGCCGAACGATATTCGTCCTGTTCACTTTTACAACGGAATTTCCAGAATTATCGGAAAACTGCCGCAGTCTCAAGTTGTTCCGGTTGCTATGCGTTTTGAATTTCTGGACGACTATAAACCGGATATTTTTATAAAGGTTGGCTCGGTGCAAAACTTCTCCGGCGGAAAAGATTTTGAATCAAAGAAAACAACCGGACGTTTGGCGGAAACATTAACCGAAAATCTGGACGAATTAAAAAAGGAAATTACGGCAAAAAACTTCGGTAATTTTGAAAAGCTGATTTAATATAAAAGTGTCGCTTCCGAAATCTTCATCTTTAGAAATGCCTGTTTTGCAGGAGCTTGCAGCAGTCGGCGGCGGCGAAAACGTTCGTTTTTTATACGAGCGGCTTCTGCCCTATTTTCCGCAGCTGTCGGAAGCCGAAATTTACGACATAAAAAACAAACGGACAAAAAGCTGGAAATCTATAGTTCAAAAAACCGGCAGAATATTGGAGCAAAACAATCTTATCAGACGCGTTTCCGGTTTTTGGAAGGTTACTCAAAAAGGAAAATCCCTAGTCGAAGCCGAAACACACGGGTTCAGCGTTTCAGAAATGAAAATCGATCCGCTTTCACATTCGGATATACAGGAAATGTTAATTGAAATCGGCGTGAGTTTAGGTTTTTACGCGCAGGCGGAATTTGAATATTTTGATGTCATCTGGCGTGAAAATGCAAAAAACCATAGAATTTCGCATATTTTTGAAGTTCAGAGCAAGGGCAACATCGATTCGGCTTTCGCTAAATTAAAAAGAGCTTACGAAGCGCAGCGGACAAAGCCGTTTCTGGTGGTCGCAAGTGAAAAAGATTTGACTCGCGCCCGGCAGTCGCTCGTTCGCGAATTTCACGATTTAGAAGATAAACTAACGGTTTTTACATTCGCGCAAATCCAGCAGGTTCATCAAAATCTTACCAGTATTGCTGAAATAATAAAGGAACTTCTGTTAAAATAGTTTCCAAAATGACTACGGAAACACCGATTCGGCGGCAGTATCTCGAAATAAAAGCCAAACACAAAAACGCGATTTTGCTTTTTCGGCTCGGCGATTTTTACGAAGCCTTTGACGAAGACGCTAAATTGCTTTCGCGTGAACTCGATATTGTCCTGACTTCAAAACAAATCGGCAAAGGCGAAAGAGTTCCGCTTGCCGGCGTTCCGCATTACGTTCTGGAGCGTCATTTAGCGACGCTTATCTCGCGCGGACATCGCGTAGCTATCTGCGAACAGACCAGTTCCGCCGCCGTCAAAGGCGACGACGGCAAAAAATTGATTCAGCGCCGAGTTGTCCGCATCGTAACTGCCGGAACGGTTATCGAACCGCAGCTGCTCGACAGTAAAACGAATAATTATCTTGTTTCCTTCTACAGCAACGGGACGCGAACCGGCATTGCGTATGCCGACATTACGACCGGCGATTTTGCCGCCACCGAAGTCGATAACCGCGACGCGATAGCCGAACTCGAACGCCTTTCACCGGCGGAAGTCGTTATCGCCGAAACCGGGCAAACCTTCAGTAATAAGGATTTACCGCAATTCGTTACAAAGCTCGCCGCTGATTTTTTTGAATATAGGAATGCGGAAAAAACAATACTCAAACATTTTAACGCCAAGACTTTAAAACCCTTTGGGCTGGAAAATACGCCGCTTGCGGTTTCGGCGGTCGGCGCGCTTCTCGATTATTTAAATCAGGCGCAGAGCGGCGCGGCGGAGCAATTAACCAGGCTGACGAGTTACGATTTCAGCCATTATATGCTGCTCGATTCCAATACTCTGCGAAGTCTGGAAATCTTTGAAAGCTCGACGGGAGCGAGTCTTTTGTCGGTTATCGACGAAACGAAAACTTCGATGGGCGGCAGACTTCTCAGAAAATGGCTGCGCCAGCCGCTGCTCGATGTCGCGGAGATTTTTCGCCGTCAGGAACACGTTCAGTGGTTTAAGGAAAACCGCGAAGAACGCGAAAATCTGCGGGAGATTTTATCAGACGTGAAAGATTTGGAGCGGCTTTCGAGTCGCGCAAAAGCCGGCGGCGTTTCCGCTTACGAGCTTCGCGTTCTCGGCGGCAGCTTGAAATTGATTGCGAAAATCAAGAAAATTTTACAAAAGGATTCAATTCGTTTCGGTCAGCTTATCGTTCATCTGCCTGAATGCGCGGAAGTAACGGATTTGATTGAAAGCGGAATCGCCGAAGAATTACCTTCAAAATATATCGAGCAAATCGGCATTATTCGCGACGGTTTTTCCGAAGAATTAGATAAACTGCGCGAAATTCTGCGCGACGGCAAAAGTTTTCTTGCCGAACTCGAAAAACGCGAGCGCAGCCGCACCGGAATAAAAAGCCTGCGCGTCGGTTTTAATAAAGTTTTCGGCTATTACATCGAAGTTACAAAGCCGAATCTGCATCTTGTCCCGTCCGATTACACCAGAAAACAGACGCTCGTTCCGGCGGAAAGATATATTACGCTTGAGCTTAAGGAACACGAATCGATGGTCGTCCACGCCTCGGAGCGAATCATCGAGCTGGAAAATATTCTTTTTCGGCAAATTTGTCTCGAAATCGGTAAAAAACGCCCGGAAATTCTGCTCGCCGCTTCATCCGTCGCGTTTCTCGACGTGATTTCCGGTTTGGCGGATGTCGCCGACCGCTTCGATTATTCGCGCCCGACGGTTAATGAAACTTCCCTGCTCCGCATAAAAAAAGGACGCCACGCCGTCATCGAAAAGATTTTAACCGGCGAAGAAAAAGAATTTATAGCCAACGACACGGCGCTCGGCGGAAACGGCGCGCCGCAAATCGCTCTGATTACCGGACCGAACGCGTCGGGCAAATCGACGTATCTGCGGCAAATCGCGCTGATAGTTTTATTAGCTCAAATCGGAAGTTTCGTTCCGGCTGACGAAGCGGTTGTCGGAATTTGCGACCGGATTTTTACGCGCATCGGTCTCTACGATAAAATCGGCAGCGGCGAATCGACTTTTATGACCGAGATGATTGAAACCGCCGAGATTCTTCATCACGCAACGCCGAACAGCTTGATTCTGCTTGACGAATTAGGACGCGGAACATCAACTTATGACGGTTTGGCGGTCGCCCGTTCGGTTCTGGAATTTATACACAATCACCCGAAACTCAAATCGCGCACGCTTTTCGCCACGCATTATCACGAGCTTGCCGAACTCGAAGGTCTGCTCTCGAAACTGGAAAATTATTTTTTTCTGATAACCGAACACGGCGACAGGCTGACGTTTGAATATAAAATCGCTAAAGGAACGGCGCTTAAAAGCTACGGCGTCTACGTCTCGAAATTAGCCGGACTTCCCAAACCGGTCGTCCGCCGCGCCGAACAATTGCTTGCCGAATACGAAATAAAGGAATCGGACGAGTTTAGTTCTTCAAACGGCAGCGGGTCGAGCGAAATCGAAAGCAAATTGAGCGAAATCGATACCGACAGTCTTTCGCCCGTCGAAGCGCTGATGAAAATCTACGAGCTGAAAAAAATTCTCGACTCGAAAGACCGGCAAAAACAGGAGTTAAAACGCGCTTTCGGTTAAATTGAAAATTTTTCAATTTAACCGAAAAACAAAAAGTATGTATATTTATAGAAACTCGAATTCGTATTAAAAAAGTTTCCGGTTCGGCAGGAAAGATTGTTTTAACCGGTTTGTTTTGTCCGACTTATAAAAGAAATAAACGATTATGAAATTCGCTCCCAAACAATTATTGAAACGTCTCTACGAAAAAGCGTTCGACGAAGATATTATGAGCAGCGCGGCGCAGGTCGGATTTTATTTTATGTTCGCGCTCTTTCCGCTGCTTTTGTTTCTCGTCAGTCTTTTCGGTCTGGTGCTGGAAAAAGCCGACGATATGCGCGCCGAACTTTTCGGCTATCTTCGCCAGGTTATGCCCGGTTCGGCGCTTGAGTTGGTCGAGAAAACTTTGACCGAAGTCGTTCAAAGCAGTTCGGGCGGAAAATTAACTTTAGGGTTTTTAATCGCTCTATGGTCGGCATCCGCCGGAATCGACAGTTTGCGCGTTGCTTTGGACGGAGTTTATAAACTCAAGGAAACGCGCCCGTATTGGAAAACCAAAGGCGCTTCACTGCTGCTGACGCTTGCCATCGCGCTGCTTATTTTCATCGCGCTCGGCATTATTTTCTACGGCTCGCAGTTTCTTTCCCTGATGCTGACTACGGTGAGTTTGCCCGTGCCGTCGCCGCTTCTTCTTCAGATATTGTCGTTTATCGTCGTCGGCGTCGTTTTAACTTTAGCATTCGCACTGATTTACAGCTTCGTTCCCAATCACGTCCCATTTAAATGGAACTGGATTTCTCCGGGCGCGATTGTAGCGATTATTTTATGGGTTTTGGCTTCGGCAGGTTTTCGCCTTTATCTGCATTATTTCAATTCCTACGCCGCCACTTACGGCTCGCTCGGCGCGATTATTATTTTAATGTTCTGGCTGTATATTACGGCGCTGGCGATTATTATCGGCGGCGCGATAAACGCGATTTTAGATGAATTTTCCGCCGGTCAATATACCAAAGAGACGCGTTCGAGCCAGGCTGAGAACGAACGGGAAAGAGCAAATGCAGAGCAGCAAAATCCCGCCGGCAAAAGCGGTAAATCTAAAGACACGCCGGAATCCGATTCTCAAAAAGCTAAGACCGCCGCTTCATCTGCGGTTAAAAAAACGGAAAACAAACCCGACGGCGAAAAATCTTACGGGAAAATGGTTGCGGGCGGAATTTTAGGCGTTCTTATCAGTTTCTTTTCCAATAAGAAGAAAAAATAATTTGCAAAATTTATGTCTCTAATGCTTCAGGAAATTGCCGAACAACCGGCGGTTTTGGAAAAAACGATTCAAGCCGAAAGCGCCAAAGTCGAGCGGCTCGGCAAATTTCTTCGTCAAAAAGATATTGATTTAATCGTCCTCGTCGCTCGCGGAAGCTCGGATAATGCAGCGCTTTTCGGGCGCTATCTGCTCGAAGTTACAACCGGAATACCCGTTTCGCTGGCAGCGCCGGCGGTTTACACGCTCTATAAAGCCAAACCGAGGTTAAAGCGCGCGCTCGTCGTTGGCGTTTCCCAATCGGGCGAAGGCACGGATATAAATCAGGTTTTGGAGACGGCTAAAGAATCCGGCGCGTTTACCATTGCCGTAACCAATGAAACCGAATCGTCGATGGCTAAAATCGCCGACGAAACGCTTGTAATTCACGCCGGACGCGAAAAATCGGTCGCCGCCACGAAAACCTATACCGGACAGATGCTCTATTTTTATATGCTGGCAAACGCCCTTTGCGATACGAATATAAATTATGAACGCATTCCGCAGTTTGCGTCGCAGGCGCTCGAATTAGAGACGGAAATAAAAAATCTCGTCGAACGCTACGCTTTTATGGAAAACTGCGTCGTCGTCGGGCGCGGTATGAATTACGGCAACTCTTATGAATTGGCGCTGAAGCTGATGGAAACCTGTTATGTCGTCGCCGAAAGATTTTCGTCCGCCGATTTTTTTCACGGTCCGCTGGCAATTGTCGAGCGCCGTTTTCCCGTTATATTATTCGCGCCGCGCGGCGTAACTCAAAAGGGAAACGTCGATTTGCTGAACCGCTTGCGCGAACTGAAAGCCGATTGTCTTTCGATTACAAACGACGACGAAATCGCCGGTTTGAGTTCGAGAAACTTGCAAATGTCGAAAGGAATCGACGAAATTTTATCGCCGATTCCTTTTATAATTCCGGCGCAACTTTTCGCCGCCTATCTGTCCGAAGCCAAGGGAATAAACCCGGACGCGCCGCGCTCGCTCTCAAAAGTTACGAAAACGCTGTAAACCGGCAAAGCGATTTTTTAGTTTTTTGGACAGAAAAAAAACTTACTGCTATAATTTTCACTCTGGTTATAAATTGGGTCGTTAGCTCAGTTGGTAGAGCAGCGGACTCTTGTTCATTGAAATAGGAGCGTTCATTGGAAACAATGAAATGAAAACGCGGCTGTATGCTGGAAACCCCTGAGAGCTTCAAATACGGACTTCGGACGTGAAAATTTTGAAGATTGGGCAATCAGCAGGCAACCTCGACAAAGTTCTTTTGATTACTTGAACTGTTATGATATTAGAGAAACACTATGTTTTTTAACAATCCAAATAAGAAAGGAAGTTTGGGAGAAATAGCCGTTTGCAAGAATTTGATTCAACAGGGATACGATTTGTTTTTTGAATTCGGTAATCACTCTAAAGTTGATTTAGTGGCGTTGGATGAAAATTATAATGTTTATAAAATTCAGATAAAAGCCGTTAATTCTATAGATGAAGCCGTTAGTGTTTATTCAATTAAGACTTGTTTGAACCCGAAATATAATTCAATTTATAAAATCGGTCAGGCTGATGTTTTTGCTGTTTATGTAATTGACCGGGATATTGTCTTTTACGTATCGGCAGATGAAATTCTTAAAAACGGCAAATGCTCTAAATTCAGATTATCCGACAGCAGAAACGGACAAAAGAAAAATGTCCGTTATATTAAAGATTATCTGGAATTTGAGAAAGCCCTCAGAGACTATATGCCGCGCGCCCAAACAGTTTCGGCTGCGGGCGATGAGATAGTCCAGACTACAACGCCGTAAATTTCGGCGGCTGGCGAAAGCCAGTGTGGTAGGTAATCCGCGGGTCGCAGGTTCAAAACCTGCACGACCCACCAATTTATTAAAGAGGCAAGTTTATATAAACTTGCCTCTTTATTTTTTAGACTTTTTAACAATAACGGGCGTCTAAAATCCGAACGTGAAAATTTAGCGTTCAGAGGCGCGTCTGGTAAATTCTTCGGGCAAATTTTCGTCTCCATACGCGGGTAATGCTGAATAATTTAACTGATGAGCAATTAGTCGAAGCGGCTGTCAATGAAAATTCCGAGGCTTTCGGCGAAATCGTTAAACGATGGGAGCGAAAAATTTTCGCGCTCTGTTTCGGTATGCTCGGGCGCGAGGACGAGGCGAGAGACGCGGCGCAGGAAACTTTTATCGCCGCGTATCGGAATTTGAAAAATTTTCGCGGCGAGGCGCGTGTTTCCTCGTGGCTGCACCGGATTGCGGTCAATCAATGTTTGACGACAAAACGCCGCGCTAAAACTCGTTCGGAAAGTTTTCTGGACGATGAAACCGCCGCCGAAGATAAAGTTTTCGTCGCGCCGCTTCATCTGCTGCCGTCGAAAACGACGGAGCAGAATGAAAGATTGAAATTGGTTCGTCAGGCGGTCGGTTCGCTGCCGGTCGATTTGAGACAGGTAATTGTAATGAAGGAATTTGAAGAAATGACGTTTCAGGAAATTTCCGACGTTTTGCAGCTGCCTTTAAGCACGGTTAAAAGCTGCGTTTATACGGCTTTGAAGCAATTGCGGATGCGGCTCGAACGAACGCCGATTGAAGTTGTTTAGTATTTGTATATAAAGTTATGTCCGAAAATAATTACAATCAGAACTGCGCGTTTTCCGAACAGACGGTTTCTTATCTGTACGATGAGATTGCCGGGCGTGAAAAAACCGTTTTTGAAGCGCACTTAAAGAATTGTTCGGTTTGCGCCGAAGAAATCGCCGGTTTCGGTTCGGTTCGTTCTTCGGTTTTTCAATGGAAAGCTGAAGAATTTGAATTGTTAAATACACCGAGAATCGAATTTTTACACGGTCAAACCGGTAAAATAAATAAATCGTTCGTTTCCGGTATCACTGTAAAATCCTGGTTCGCCGGTCTGCGCCGAACTTTCGCGCCTTCTCCGATTTGGGCGGCGAGTCTGGCATTTTTGCTGGTTTTAGGCGGATTGTTTTTATTTGTTCAAAATTTTACAAAGGAAAATCAAGTTGCCTCAAACGCCGGCAAAGATACTCGACAGATTAACAATTCGCCGGAGATAACAAAGCGGGAAACAAGTAATATTGCCGAAAACGCTTTGCCGGATTCAAATCAGAATTCCGTTGATAGTTTGCCCGAATCAATCGATTCGACAGGCGGAAATTTAATCGTAAAAGAAAAAATCAACGGCAAAAAACAACCGGCAGCATTGAAGGTTTCTAATAATTTGTCAAAGGCGCAAAGAAATTCTCAAACTCCCGCGCCTTTAAAAATCAAATCTGATTCCTATCGTAAAATTGACGAAACGAACGCGATTGCCGCACGACGGAATTTAAATGTCGGGCGGAAAATTCCGAAACTTAATAATATTGAAGAAGACGAGGAAGAAGCGACTCTGCATTTGACGGATTTGCTGGACGAAGTAGGCGGAAAATAATTTTTGAGGCGGCGGAGAATAATGAAATTTAAATTAGTCGGTTTAATATTTTTCGGGTTTTTGTTCCTTTTTCCTCTTTCAAGCGTCAAGGCGCAGGAGGAAGAAAAGCCTTTGGAAGCCGGGCGGACAATCGATAAAAACGATAAAAATCGCCGTCCGAATCTTCTGTCGGAGCTTAATTTGAACCGGGAACAAATCCGCGAGATTCGGCGCGTCAATCAGGAAAACAGACCTTTAATCCGGCTCGCTCAACAGCGTCTTCGAGAAGCCAATCGCAGCCTGGACGAAGCGATTTACGCCGATAGTATTGACGAAGCCGATTTGCAGACGCGCGTTAAGGAGCTGCAAAATGCCCAAATCGAAATTATCAAAGCCCGTTCGTCGAGCGAGCTGGCGGTCAGGCGCGTTTTAACCGTTCAGCAGCTGGCGAAATTTCGCGACCTTCGCCGAAAGTTTATGGAAAACAACGCGGCGCGTCCGAATCAGCGCCCGAAAGGTCTCAGAAATTTTTCCAATCGCCGCTTTAACAATCGGCGTCAGTCGATGACCGCGCCGAACAATTAGTTCACCAATTCTAATCTTTATTCTCCTGCCGGCTTATAATTGAGTCGGCTTTTTTATTTGTCGTTTTCACGGCTTCGTTGTAACCTTTTAGAGTTGCGGCGGCATATAATCTAATCAATGAATTTACTCAAAAAATTTATTTTTGAACTTCAGGAATTGACGAATCTGGTAATTTCCGTTTTTACCGGTTTGTTTAAAAAACCTTTTTATCTGGTCGATTTGGTAAAACAGATGGATGTTATCGGCGTCGGTTCGCTGCCGATTGTTGTGCTGACCGGCTTTTTCACCGGCGGCGTTTTAATACTGCAAAGTTTTCCGACTTTGCAGTATTACAGCATTCAGAATGTGGCGGGCAGAACGGTTGCGACTTCTCTGATGCGCGAACTCGGTCCGGTTTTGACGGCTCTGATGGTTTCCGGTCGCATCGGTTCGGCAATCTCGGCGGAATTAGGCTCGATGGTCGTCTCGCAGCAAATCGACGCGATGCGCTCGCTCGGCACAGACCCGAACCGCAAGCTGGTCGCGCCGCGCCTGCTGGCTTTGATTTTTATGCTGCCGCTGCTGACGGTCGCTGCCGACATTTCCGGCATTATCGGCGGCGGAATCATCGCTTCGTTCATTTTCAATCAGGACTGGAACATTTTTTTTACCTCCGTGCGCACCGGCATTACAATCGAAGATATTATCGGCGGCGTTATCAAGCCCGTATTTTTCGGCTTAATAATCGGGAGCATTTCCTGTTACAAAGGTTTGACGACGACCGAAGGAACGGTCGGCGTCGGGCGCTCGACAACCAGCGCGGTTGTTTTGTCTTCGATTGTCGTTATCGTTTTCGACTTTTTTCTTTCCCGCGCCTTACAGACGCTTCTCGGCATCAAATACATTTAATCGTTACCGACATTAAATTTTATGGCTTTTTCCGAAACGGAAGAAAATGTTGAAAACATCGAAGTTTCCGGTGAAGAACTCGAACCGCAGGATTTGGAAGTTGCCGTCGACGAGCCTGACCGTATCGTTCCGGCAATCGAATTTCGAGACATACACTTGTCTTTCGACGATAAAAAGATTCTCAACGGGATAAGTTTTATCGTCCGGCGCGGAGAGACGAAAATTATTCTCGGACGAAGCGGCGGCGGTAAATCGACCATAATCCGGCTTATTCTGGGTCTTACCAAACCCGATTCGGGTCAGATTCTGATTGACGGCGAGGACATAACCGATTTCAGCGAAGTCGAAATGATGGGCGTTCGCAAAAAAATGGGAATGGTTTTCCAGGAAGGCGCGTTATTTGATTCGCTTCCCGTTTATGATAACGTAGCCTATCGCCTGCACGAACAAGGAATTAAGGAAGCGGAAGTGGAAACCGAAGTCCGGCGAATGCTGCGCTTCGTTAATCTTGAAGACGCAATTGACAAAATGCCGTCTGAACTCTCCGGCGGAATGCGTCGGCGCGTCGGCATCGCCCGCGCGCTCGTCGGCGACCCGCAGATTGTAATGTTCGACGAGCCGACCGCCGGACTCGACCCACCGACCGCCCGAACTATTTGCGAGCTGGCGATAAAACTGCGCGACATTCAGGACGTTTCCTCGATTTTCGTAACGCACGAATTGAAAAATCTCGAATATCTCTCGACCGAATACGCGACCGTCAACGAAGAAGGCGAAGTCGTTTTTGAACTCGAAGGTGAAAAACTTTGTTTGATTAACACGGAAATCGTTATGATAAAAGAAGGAAAGATAATTTTTACCGGAAAGGACGAAGAATTCTTTGAATCCGACGACCCGTATATTCAAACATTCGTCAATGGAAAATAAAATTAGTGGAGAGTTGGATAATTGAGAAAATTGTCTGTTTTTCAATTCTCTACTCTTAACTTAAATTTATGCCGACAACCCAGACAAAATTAGGATTCAGCCAGCTGCGCGTTGGAATATTCGTGCTTTTAGGTCTTGTCGTTTTGGGATTTTTAGTTCTCAATTCGACCGGCGAGCTGAATCCGTTCGAGAAAAAAATTCGTCTCAAAGCGCGCTTTCCCTCTGCCGACGGCTTGCGCGAAGGCGCGGAAGTGGAACTTGCGGGCGTTCATATCGGGAAAATCGAGAAAGTTTCCCTGCTTCCGACCGACAGTCCGCCCGATGCGCGTGTCGAAGCGGTAATGGTTATCGACCAGAAGCTCGACGGCAATCCGGTCAACGAACGAATCCGCACCGATTCGACCGCGCAGATGGTTTCCTCTTCGCTTTTAGCCAACGATAAATTTATCGATATTACGCCCGGAACATTAAAAGGCGCGCCGGTTTCGGAAAATTACCTGCTCGGCTCGGCAACCGCGACGACCATTAACCAGTTGACCCAAACGGGCAACGAGCTTTTAACGCAGCTCAACGGGCTGGCGACTCCGGCAAATGAGATTCTGACCAAAGCCAATCGCGGCGAAGGCACTTTGGGGCGCATCGTCAACGACGAATCACTGTATAAAAATCTCGATTCGACCGTCGCCGAAACGCGCTCGACGATGCTGCGACTGCAAAACACAATCGACAAAGTAAATCGCGGCGAAGGCAGCGCCGGAAAACTGCTCAACGACCCGGAGCTTTATAATAATTTAAACACGACGGTAGAGCGGCTCGACGCCATTTCCAGAGATTTACGCGCCGGACGCGGAACAGCCGGAAAACTGCTTTCCGACGACGCGCTTTATAACGACACGCGCGCCGCCATTGCCGACCTGCGCGCCTCGGCTGAGAAAATAAACGGCGTCGCCAACGATTTGCGCGGCATCACCGGCGATTTACAGGCGGGACGCGGAACAGCCGGAAAACTTTTAAAGGACGAGCAGCTTTACGACGACGCCCGAAGCACGATTTCGAGACTGAACGAGACGACCGGAAAATTTAATCTGCTGCTCGAAAACGCTCAAAACGGCAAAGGCACGGTCGGCAAACTTTTAACCGACGAAACGCTCTACAACAACCTCAACCAGACGACTTCAAACATAAACCAGATTACAACCGAAGGCACAAAATTAATTTACGATTTCCGGCAAAACCCGAAAAAATATCTGACGGTTAAATTCAGTATTTTTTAAGTTTTTCATTTTTAACGGCAGCCGATAAATTTGTTAAAACTATGAACTGTGAAATTTCGATTAGTTTTTCCGTTAAATTTGCAATCAGTTAATATCACGCTTACAATTTTTGTATAACGAAAACAGGAGACTTTCCGCTATGCGCGCTTTAATCATCTTTAGAAGCAATTTTATATTAACTGCCGCCTTTACCTTTTTTATCATCGCGGGCTATGCGAATTTTCTAAACGGTATGAATACAACACAGATTCAATCAAACGTCGAAGCAACCGCGACTACGCATCAAAATCCGCTTCTAGCCGATTGGAGCGGGACTTTCGGAGGCGTTCCGCCGTTCGACCGCGTAAAGACTGCCGATTTCAAACCGGCGCTCGAAGCGGCAATGGCTGAAAATCTTTCCGAAGTCGGCAGGATTGCGGCAAATCCGGCAGCGCCGAACTTTGAAAATACCATTGCCGCGATGGAGCGCGCCGGACACCGGCTCGACCGCGTGCAAACCGTCTACGGCGTTTGGAGCGGAACGATGAACAGCCCGGAATTTCAGTCGGTCGAGCGCGAAATGGAGCCGAAACTGGCGGCGTTCGCCGACCAAATTACACAAAATGAAGCGCTTTTCAAACGCATCGAAGCGGTCTATAATTCGCCCGAAAAGACGCGCCTGACGCCGGAACAGCAGCGGCTGACGTGGCTCTATTATACAAACTTCGTTCGCGCCGGAGCGCGTCTTAAAGCTGATGTGAAAGCGCGTTTGTCGCAAATCAACCAGCAGTTAGCCGGACTTTACACGCGCTTCAGCCAAAATCTGCTCGCCGACGAAACCGACCGCTTTCTGACGCTGAAAAATGAATCGGAGCTTGCCGGATTGCCGCAATCTCTGCGCGATGCGGCGGCGGAAGCGGCAGCGGCGAAAAAATTGCCCGGCGTCTGGGTGATAACCAACACGCGTTCATCGATTGACCCGTTTCTGACGTATTCCGAGCGGCGCGATTTGCGCGAAAAAGCGTGGCGATTGTTTGTCAATCGCGGCGATAACGGCGACGCGCACGACAATAACGCAGTTATTACCGAAATTTTGCAGCTTCGCGCCGAACGCGCCAAACTGCTCGGTTATCCGACTCACGCTCACTGGCGGCTTGAAAACGCGATGGCTAAAACGCCCGAACGCGCTATGGAATTGATGGAAGCGGTCTGGAAGCCGGCGGTTGCGCGCGTCCGCGAAGAAGTCGCCGATATGCAGGCGCTCGCCGAAAAAGAAGCGGCGAATATCAAAATCGAGCCGTGGGATTATCGCTTCTACGCCGAAAAGGTTCGCAAAGCGAGATACGATTTAGACCAGAACGAAGTCAAGCAGTATCTTCAGCTCGAAAAACTCCGCGAAGGAATGTTCTGGGTCGCGGGCGAGCTTTTCAATTTCAATTTTAAGCCGCTGACGAATGTTCCCGTTTATCATCCCGACGTTCGGGTTTGGGAAGTAACCGACAAAACGACGGGCAAACACGTCGGCTTATGGTATTTCGACCCGTTCGCGCGCGCGGGCAAGCGTTCGGGCGCGTGGATGAACGCCTACCGAAATCAGGAGCGAATGGACGGCGAAGTAACGACGATTGTTTCCAACAACGCAAATTTCGTCAAAGGCAAACCGGGCGAGCCGGTGCTTATTTCGTGGGACGACGCGACGACGCTCTTTCACGAATTCGGACACGCGCTTCACGGTCTTTCTTCGAGCGTTACATACCCGTCGCTGTCGGGAACGGCGGTCGCGCGCGATTATGTCGAATTCCCTTCGCAGCTTCTCGAACACTGGGTTTCGACGCCCGAAGTTCTCCAGCGTTTTGCGGTTCATTACAAGACCGGAAAGCCGATTCCGCAAAATCTCGTTGACCGCATCGAGCGCGCCGGAACTTTTAATCAGGGCTTTGCGACGGTCGAATATCTGGCGAGCGCGCTGGTCGATATGAAAATGCATCTTGCCGGTTCACAGAAAATCGACCCGGACGCTTTCGAGCGAAAGACTCTAAACGAACTTGGAATGCCCCGCGAAATCGTGATGCGCCACCGCACGCCGCAGTTCGGACACGTATTTGCCGGCGACGGTTATTCGGCAGGGTATTACAGCTATCTGTGGTCTGACGTTTTGAATGCCGACGCTTACGGCGCGTTTACCGAAGCCGGCGGAGCATACGACAAAGCGGTCGCCGCGCGTCTCCGTAAATATATCTTCTCGGTCGGAAACACGATTGACCCGGCGGAGGCTTACCGCAATTTTCGCGGACGCGACCCGAAAGTCGAAGCGCTTATGCGAAAACGCGGATTCCGGGTCAAAAGCGAATCAAAAAAACGAGAAGAATAAAATTTCGCCGTCGGGCGTTCCGCGAATATTCCGACTTTGTATGTAATCTCCACGCTGATTCGGGCAGCTATAAATTAATCTTCTGTTAATCTTTCTCCTGCTAACCTAGCGGAAGATATGCGAATTTTACTGGCTGAAGACGACGCGCGGATTGCCAATTTCGTTTCCAAAGGTTTGCGCGAAAATGCTTACGCCGTAGATGTCGCGTCGAACGGCGAAGACGCGCTCTATCAAGCCGCCGTAAATACTTACGACATAATTATTCTGGACGTGATGATGCCTTTGAAAAACGGTTTCGAGGTTTGCGGCGAGCTGCGCTCGACGGGAAATAAAACACCGGTTTTAATGCTCACGGCGCGCGATGCGGTCGAAGACCGAATTTCGGGACTCGACACGGGCGCGGACGATTATTTGACGAAGCCTTTTGAATTCGGCGAGCTTCTGGCGCGGCTTCGCGCTCTGCTCAGAAGAAACGTCGAAACGCGTCCGCCGAAAATCGTTGTCGCCGATTTGGAAATCGATACGACGGCGCAAAAGGCGCGGCGCGGCGGGCTGGAGATTTCACTGACGACCAAAGAATACGCGCTGCTCGAATATCTGGCGCGCGAACGCGGAAAAGTCGTCGGACGCGGCGAGATTGCCGAACACGTCTGGGACGAAAACTTCGACGCCTTTTCAAATCTGATTGACGTTTATATAAAACGTCTGCGCTCGAAAATGGACGAAGGCTTTTCCGTTCAATTGATTCATACGCGGCGCGGCGCGGGTTATATTTTAGAAGAATTAGAAGAAAATGCTTGATTCGATAAGAACCCGTCTGACGCTCTGGTATGTCGGAATTCTGGCGCTCGTGATAATAGCTTTTGCCGGACTGACTTATTTTTTAGTCGTCCGTGTTCTGGCACAGGCGACAGATGAGAATCTGGCGGAAATGGCTCGGAATTTCAAAGTTTCTCTCGAAGCCGAACAGAGCGACGAGCTTGAAAAAACTTCAATCGAGAAAAATATGATTGAAGCCGTTAGCGAATCGCGTTTTCGTGATTACGATTTCGCCGTCTATGCCGAAAGCGGGCGACTAATCGCTTCGACGATACCCGATGCGAATTTCGACGCAAATTTTGTAAAAACAAACGCTTCATCGGCTTCTTATTCAACAATAACTATCGGCAGCGATAACTTTCGCGTTTTTCGTCTGCCGCTCGAATTCGGCGCGGCGAAGTATCAATTATTCATTCTGCATTCTTTAGACGACCAGAACGAATTTCTCGAGCGTCTGCGGTCAATCTTTCTCGTCGCCGTGCCGCTCGCGCTTCTGCTGGCAGGTTTGAGCGGTTATTTTTTAGCCCGAAAAAGCCTCGCTCCCGTAGTCGATATGAGCCGCCGAGCCGCGACTATCGGCGCGACGAATCTGCACGAGCGGCTGCCCGTAAAAAATGAACGCGACGAACTCGGAAATTTGGCACAGGTCATCAACGCGCTTCTTCTTCGACTGGAAAATTCTTTCGAGCAGCAGCGCCGTTTTATGGCGGATGCTTCGCACGAGCTTCGCACGCCGCTGGCAATCGTGCGCGGCGAATCCGAAATCGCTCTCTCGAAAGAAAACCGCGCCAACGAAGAATTGCGCGAATCTCTGGCAGTCGTTCACGACGAAAGCAAGCGTTTGACGCGTATTGTCGAAGATTTATTCACCTTAGCCCGCGCCGATTCGGGACAATTTAAGGCTGATTTTGCGGAAATTTATCTGGACGAGATGCTCGCCGACTGCGTTCGCGTCGTGCGTGTTCTGGCGGAAAAGCAAAATGTTTCGCTCAGGTTTTCGGTTGCCGGAGAAATGCCGATGCGCGGCGACGAACAGCTTCTTCGCCGCCTGTTTATAAATCTGCTCGACAATGCCATCAAATATAACCGCGACGGCGGGCAAATTTCCGTCGGCGGCGAAAAAACCGAAGGCGTTTACCGAATCACCATTTCCGACACCGGCGCGGGCATTTCTATTGAGGAACAAACAAAAATCTTCGAGCGGTTTTACCGCGCGGACAAGGCGCGAAGCCGCGCGTCGGAAACGACGACGAGCGGCGCGGGACTCGGACTTTCCATTGCCCGCTGGATTGCCGGGCTTCACGCGGGCGAAATCGAACTCGTCTTTTCAAACGAATCGGGAAGCACTTTCGCCGTTACCGTTCCGGCTCAAAATCGCTTTCCGAAATAATTCGAGCGTTAATCTTCTATTCATCTTGAAGCTGCTAATCTGTAAATCAACTCGCGTGAACCGATTCGGGCGAGAAATTAAATTCAGGGAGAAAATTATTTATGAAATTGAAAAATACACCAGTTGCGGGCTTTGTTTTGTCGGCTTTCTTTTTAACCGGACTTTTTGCGGTCGCATCGACCAATGCTTTCGGGCAGGAAAAGGAAGAAAAACAGGATAAAAATCTAGCCAGACAAGCGAAAATCACAATGGCGCGGGCGCGTGTCATTGCCCATAAAAAAGCGGCGGGCAAAATCGAAGACGAAGAATTGGAACGCGAAAACGGCAAACTCGTTTATTCGTTCGACATCCGCAACGCCAAAGGCACGATAACCGAAGTGCAGGTTGACGCCAAAACCGGCGGCATCGTCAGCGTCGAAGAAGAAGACAAAACCGCCGAACAAAAAGAAAAGCGGGAAGAAAAACGCGAAAAAGGCAAAAAGAAATCTTAAAGCGTTCTAATTTGCAGATAAGTAACGGGATAAATTTATGATAAAGAAAATGAAACCACGGATGAACACGGATTGACACAGATTTTATCCGTTTATCTGTGTCAATTCGTGATTTCTTAATCTTGTTTTAATTTTGTTTAATTACTTAAAACTTGAAAAAATTAAGTGAGCGGCGGCTTATAGCCTCGCTCATTAAATTATGCAGGACTTTCCCGACCGGGAGCGCGGGCATCCTGCCCGCAAAGATTGCGCGAGCAATCTAAAGCAAGCCCGGTGAAGTTCAATGTTGATTTTTATCTAAACTTTTGCGGACGCTTAGGCGTTCAAGAGCGGGCAGGATGCCCGCGCTCCGACAAAGACGCTTTTCAAATTTGAGAAAGTCCTGTTATGAATGGATTCATAAACGAATCGGAAAGAAATATAAAATCGGCGCGTTTCAAAAGCGTAATTTTTGCGGTTAAACCGGAGATAATCAGGAAAATAAAACGCTTGAGCGGCGCGCTTCTTCTTCTCGTTCTGACAATTTGCGGCGCGGCGGCGCAAAGCGATAATCCGCCGAAAGTTTTACCGACGGTCGAGCCGACCGCGCAATCGCTTTTGCGAGACCGGACAGATGCGGCGAAACCGCTGACGATTGGCGAGGCGATAGATTTGGCGTTAAAACAGGCTTCGGCTTTTCGCGGCGCGCAAATCGGCGAGCAAATCGCGGCGGAAGACGTGCGGCAGGCGAAAGCGGCATTTTATCCGCGCCTCGCCGCTGCGCCGAATTTTATTTACACGACGCCTTCGCTGTCGCGGGCGACCGCGCCGGAGATAACGAGCGCCGGAAACGTAACATCTGTAGCGACGCGCCCGCCGTCGTTTATCGGCGCGAACGCGATTAGCGAATATCAAGGCTTGGTTACGGCGACGGGCGAACTCGACACTTCGGGAAGATTGCGGGCGACGCTCAAACGCAATCGATTTCTTGTCGAATCGGCGCGCGCGGGCAGCGAAATTGCAAGACGCGATTTAGTTCAAGCCGTCAGCGACGCGTATTTTAATTTAGCTCTGGCGACGGTTCGCAGGCGCGGCGCGGAAAATAATTTGCAGTCGGCGCAAGCCTTTGAAAACAATACAAAGTTGCAGCTCGACGCGGGCGAAGTCGCTCCCGTCGATTTCGTGCGGGCGCGGCTGCAAACCGCGCAGAGACGCGACGAGTTTGAACAGGCAAACGCGAACGAATCGGTCAACGCCGACGGCTTGCGCGTTTTAATCGGCTACGATTTTACGACTCCGATTGCGACCGAAGATTTGCTGACGCAGATTCCGACCGACAATGAAATCGACCGTTTCGCGCAGACGGCGATAACGACGCGACCGGAATTCGCGCAGTTTGAAGCCGACTTAAAAGCCGCCGAGCAGGATATAAAAATCGCCCGCAGCGAGCGTCGCCCGCAGGTTACATATTCGCTCAACGGCGGTTTCGTGTCCGATTCGCTCGCGCCCGCGAATTTGCGCGACCATTCGGGCGCGTCGGCGCAAATCGGCGTAACGCTGCCGATTTTCGATAAAGGCGCGAGCCGTTCGCGCGAAACGCAGGCGCGGCTTCGCATTCAGCAGGCGCAAAATACGCGCGCTCTGGCGGAGAGACAATTCGCGCAGGCATTTTTCACGGCGCGAACGCAGGCGATTTCCGCCGCCTCGCGCATCCGGCAAACGGGAGCGAGCATCGCGGACGCGGAACTAAATGTTTCGGCGTCGCTGGCGCGTTATCAGGCAGGCGAAGCCTCGATTGTCGAAGTAACCGACGCGCAGAATACTTTAATCAATCGGCGTCTGGCGCTCTATCAAGCGATTTTCGATTATCAGACGGCGCGGGCGCGGCTGCTGCGGGCAATCGGACAATAAAACAATTTTGGATTTCAGATTTTAGGTTTTAGATTCGCAATTAAAAGCGTATTTAGTCGAAGCAAAATGAGCGATGAAACAAAAGAAAATTTAATCGAAATTGAACCGAACAGAGTGATTGCCGACGACGAAATCGAAACGCGGGCGAAAGTTTCGTCGTCCGAATCGGATGAAACTCCGGTTGAAGAAACAGAAAACGATGAAAGTGAAAATCTTTCGCCGCAAAAGAAATTTCTCATCGCCGGCGGCATCGTTCTCGGAGCTTTGCTTTTAATCGCCGGTTATCTTTACTACGAGCGCGGGAAAACGGCGGACGTGAATGTAACGATGACCGGCGCGGCAGGCGACGCGGCGAAGGAAGAAACGGTCGTCAGCGTCAAGGCAGCGACGGCGGAAAAGCAGCCGATAGCGCAGGAATTTACGGCAATCGGGAACGTCGCGCCCGCCGAGCAGTCAACCGTCGCGGCTTCGCTTTCGGCGCAAATCAAGCAGATGAGGCTTTTGAAAAATCAATTCGTCCAACAAGGCGAAGTTCTCGCCGTGCTTGCTTCACAGGATTTGCAGTCGCAGAAAAACGAAGCGAACGCCGCGCTCGACGAAGCGAAATTAAATCTGCAAACTCTGCAAAAAGTAACGATTCCGCAAACCGGAGCGCAGACGGAAAAAGATTTTTCGGACGCGCAGGCAGTCGCCGACAACGCCCGCGCAACTTACGAGCGGCGCAAGGATTTATACGCCAAAGGCGGACTTTCACTAAAAGAACTCGAAGCCTCCGGTCTCGCGCTCAAAAACGCCGAAAACGCTTTGCGGCTCGCGCAGAATAATGCGCGATTGAACACATCGGCGGTTAATCCGAACTCGCAGGCAATCGCGCAAAGCAAAATCAAACAGGCTGAGACGCGAATAAATTCCATTAACACGCAGGCGAATCTGGCACAGGTGCGCGCGCCGATTTCCGGCGTCGTAACCGACCAGTTTCAGTTTGAAGGCGAATACGCGGCGGCGGGCGCGCGCCTTTTGACCATTGCCGCGACGAACGATGTCATCGTCAAAGCGAATTTCGCCGATACGGTCGTCGCCAATCTGAAAACCGGCGACGCGGTTACGATTCGTCCGCCGGGCGCACCGGATGAAAGAATGGGCGGCAAAATTACGCTGATAAGCCGTTCGTCGGACGCGCTGAATCGCACAGTCGAAATTTGGGCGAGCTTCGGCAACGGGCGCGGACTGCTTCGTCCGGGCGACGCGGTGCAGTTCGTCGTGTCTGCAAATCCGACAAACGATGCGGTTGTCGTGCCGTCCGCCGCCGTAACTTTGGACGCATCCAACAGCGATGAAGGCACGGTGATGACCGTTGACGCGGATAACGTCGCGCACGAAACGAAGGTCAAAGTCGGTATTAAAACAGGCGGCAAAATTCAAATCACCGAAGGCTTAAACGGCGGCGAAACGGTTGTCGTCGAAGGCAATTACGCGCTGCCCGACGGCACGAAAGTCGAGATTGCGAAGGATGCGCCGACCGACGGAAAAGAAGAAAATTAATGAAAAGATTTAGCCGCGAACGAACACGAAGGAACACGAAAAAGACAAAATAATTTCATTTTTTTATCTTTTATTTTATTGCGATTTCATTTTTTTGTCTTTTTCGTGCATTTTCGTGTTTGTTCGCGGCTAATTTCTTCTTTTAGTAAAAATATGAATTTCGCCCGAATAATTTCGACTCAAAAACGCGCCGTCATCGTAGTCGTTCTGCTCCTGTGTCTTTTGGGAATTTACGCGGCGTATAATCTGCCGACGGCGATTTTTCCGAACACCGATTTTCCGCGCATCGTGATTGTCGTCGATAACGGCGACGTGCCAGCCGACCAGATGCTGGCGACCGTTACGCAGCCGATAGAAGAAGCGATGAACGGCATTCCGGGAATCGTGCGGATAAAATCAACGACGGCGCGCGGGTCTGCCGACATCAATTTGTTTTTCGACTGGACGGTTAACGTGCCGACAACCTTGGGACTCGTTCAAACGCGCGTCTCGCAAATCACCTTGCCGCCGACTGCTTCGATTCGGCGCGTTGACCGCCTTACTTTTGCCGTCTTTCCGGTCGCCGGTTACAGTCTGGTTTCCGCGACGCGCGACGCGGCAAGTTTGAGAGATATTGCGACTTACACGATTCGCCCGCGTCTTGCCAGATTAACGGGCGTTGCCGATGTCGCTATCGCCGGCGGCAAAACACGTGAGTTTCACGTCGAGATTGACCCGCAAAAACTCGCGGCGCGCAATGTAACATTGAGCCAGGTATCCGACGCGATAAAAAACTCGAATATCGTCGCTTCGCCCGGACTTATCGAAGAAAATCATCAGCTCGAATTGGCTTTAGTCAGCGGTCAGGCAGCCGCGCCCGACGAATTGAATTCAATCGTCGTCGCCACAATCAACAATGCTCCGGTTCTTATCTCCGACATCGGAAGCGTCCGGCAAGGCACGCAGCCGAATTACACAATCGTTACGGCGGACGGGCGCGAAGCCGTTTTGATAAACGTCCTGCGACAGCCGGACGCGAACACCGTCAGCGTTACGGACGAAGTTAAGACGGAACTGGCAACAATCGGAAAAACGCTGCCGAAAGATATAAAAGTCGCGCCGTATTACGACCAGTCGATTCTGGTCAGCGATTCGATAAACTCGGTGCGCGACGCCATTATCATCGGTCTTATTTTATCAATCATCATTCTCTACGCTTTTCTGCGAAACGTCGGCACGACGTTTGTCGCAATTCTTGTTATTCCCGTAACGATTTTAGCGACGTTTCTGGCAATGTATTTAGTCGGTTTGTCGTTCGATTTAATGACTCTGGGCGGCGTCGCGGCGGCAATCGGTCTGGTGATTGACGATGCGATTGTCGTCGTCGAAAACATCTACACGCATCTTTCGAGCGGTCAAAGCAGAAGCGAAGCCATTCAAGCCGCCATCTCCGAAATAACAGTACCGATTATCGGCTCGACCATTACGCCGGTCGTCGTCTTTTTGCCTTTGACATTATTGACGGGCGTAACGGGCGTTTTCTTTCGCTCGCTCGCGCTGACGATGGCGGTCGCGCTCTTAACGTCGCTCGTTTTAGCTCTGACTTTTACGCCGGTTCTCGCCGAAAGATTCGTCAAAATAAAAAAAGGCAAACAGCATAACGAAGAAGAACTCGGCAGATTTATGAGTTTAATTGTCAGCCCGTATGAGCGGCTGCTGCGCTTTTCGCTGAAAAATAAATGGCTGGTCATCGCGGCGGGCGTCGTCTTATTATTCGGCTCGTATTTTCTTTATAACCGGCTCGGCTCGGAGTTTTTGCCCGCGTTTGACGAAGGCGCGTTTGTCCTCGATTACATCGCGCCGCCCGGAACTTCGCTGTCGGAAACCGACCGCCTTTTAAAACACGTCGAAGAAATTTTGAAAGACACGCCCGAAGTCGAAAGCTATTCGCGGCGCACCGGATTGCAGTTGGGTTTGTCGATAACCGAACCGAACACCGGCGATTTTCTCGTCAAATTAAAACAAAACCGCACGCGCACGACAACGGAAGTTTCCGATGATTTGCGCGAGCAGATTGAAAAAAGCGAACCGGCTCTGGAAGTCGAGTTCGTCGGAATTCTGTCGGATTTAATCGGCGATTTAACCAGTTCGCCCGCGCCGGTCGAGATAAAGATTTTCAGCGACGATAAAAACGCGCTCCACGCGAAAGCGGCTGAGATTGAAGAAACAATCAAAAAGGTGTCGGGCGTGGTCGATACAAATTCGGGCGTGGTCGTCAGCGGTCCGGCGATTACTTTTAAAATCAATCTGCAAAACGCGGCGCGTTTCGGCGTGAACGCGACGGACGTTGCCAATGCCGTAACGACCGCGATGACGGGCGATGCGGCTTCGGCGATTTTGCAGCAAGGCAAACTTATCACCGTCCGCGTCGGCTTGCCGCCTGAAGCCAAACAATCGCTCGACACATTAAAAGGTTTGCAGATTCGTTCCGCTTCGGGCGCGCAGTTTCGGCTCGACCAGGTTGCCGACATTGAATACGACAAAGGACAAACCGAAATCGAGCGCGACGGTCTGCGTCAATCGGTGGCGGTTACAGCCAGAATTACGGGCAGCGATTTGGGAACGACGATTAACGCCATCAAAGCGCAGATGGCGAAAGACGTAAAACTGCCCTTTGGTATGACGGTCGAATACGGCGGACTTTACGCCGAACAGCAATCATCTTTTCGCGAACTGGCAATCAGTCTCGCGCTGGCGATTGTGCTTGTTTTCCTCGTTTTGCTGATAGAATTTCGCTCGTTCGCGCATCCGGTCGCGATTGTTACCGGCGCGGTTCTGGCTTTAAGCGGCGTTCTGCTCGCACTTTTCATTACAAGAACGACTTTGAACGTCGTCAGCTTTATGGGAATGATTATGGTCGTCGGAATCGTGGCGAAAAACGGAATCCTGATGCTCGATGCGGTCGAAGAGAATTTGGAAAAAACGAAAAATCTGACTGAAGCGTTAATCGTCTCCGGTCGTCGTCGTTTTCGCCCCGTGCTGATGACGAGTTTGGCGGCGATTTTGGGAATGCTGCCGCTCGCGCTCGCCATCGGCGCGGGTTCGGAACTGCTCCAACCGCTGGCGATTGCCGTCATCGGCGGTCTTGTTTTCGCGCTCGTCCTCTCCTTGGTAGTTACGCCGACGGTTTATGCTCTTTTGCAGAAATCGAAATCCGGCTCGAAAATGAATTAAACGACTGTGATTTGGAGGCAATCGGTTATGGTTACCCCATTTGGCGCTGGATTACAAAAAATTAAAGCCGTTTTTGAATTACTGAGAACAAAACCAGCCCACCATCGAACTCGTGCGCGCCGAGCCAGTTTTCGCGTTCATTTTCCAATACACCGCGTCCGTAATCATCATTCATCGCCGCGAAACCGCTCATTTCCTGCTGAACGCCGCCCGCCGCCAGAATTTGTGTATATTCTTTGTCGGGATATTTCACGCCCGCTTTGCTCTCGTAAAAATCGAGCATATCAGCCGAATCTCTAAAAATTCGTTTTATCTCGTTTTCAGAAAACTGCGGAGAGGCGAGATAGCGAAGTCTTACGCCTTGATGATTTTCCCGGATTTCGCGGAAATTTCCGGCGGCAAAACCAAAAATGTAAGTCGGAATCGGGTTTTTCTGTTCCCAGACGGTGGATATTTTATTGTTCGGCAAAAGGGTTTGTTTTATGAAACGTCCGTTTCCGACAGCCTTCAAATCTTTCGGCGTTATTAAATTCAAACGAAATGTCGCGCGGTCAGACGGAGCATCAACGCACGGCATCCACTGGCTCGTTGAAAAGACCGTGTAGATTTGATTCTGTTCGGAGAAGAATTTGATTCCGTATTTTGGTATTCCGTGATAATCAATCTCAATCCGACGTTTTTCGTTCAATTTTGCAGGACGCTGGAAACTGACGATTAAAATACCGTCTTTCTTTTCAAAATTTAATGCGCTTTTGTTTTCACGCACAGCGTCAATTTCCAGCACGCCACCATTTAATTGTATTTCTCTAAGATTATTGACAAGTGAAATAAATTGTATTGAGACTTTTCCCTTCACTGCCTTATTCGGAATGTCCGGCTCGATTTGTGCAGTGTAATTTATTACATCAAACGAGGCGGATGCTGATGATGTCCGAGACTGCGCTTTTACACCGACAACAAAAAAGGATGTAATAAATAACGACAAAATGCCTGCGGCAGTAACTATTTTTTTATTCATAGGTTTAGTTTATAAATAAACATTTGGAAGATTTTTAACCAAACGAACATCAGAACCGCTCATTTTCCTTTTCTGAGCTGGAGCAGGAATAAGTAATGCTACAAAAATGAGTCCCAAAAAGAATATCCGTTTCATATTTGTAAGATGCGCTGGAGAACGGCAAAAAATTTAATTTTCCCTTTTTCCTTCCACCTACACACTATTTTTGGTTTAATCCGAAAGCATCGAACGATTAAGCTCGCCCGCCGCCGGAAGCCGGAGCGACGGGAGGAACGACCAGAGCGCAGGCTGTAGGCGGTCAGGTGCAGTGCCTTGTTAGCACGCTGTTATGGGCTTACAATCGGCGCATTGCGGCGGTTGCGTTAAATTGACGCAGTAAACGTCTGGATTAGTCAGATTCTGCCACTCTGCGAAACCAACAGTATTATCAAAGGACTTTAGAAGCAGCGTCATAAGGTTGCCGTGCGTAGCAAGTAAAGTGATTTGAGCCGGATAATGCTGGATTTCATCGACAACAGAAACAATACGCCGCATCGCCGTGCGACTTGATTCGCCGCCTGCTAAACAGAAATCTAATTCACGAAAAGAGGTTTCAAGATGTTGCTGCCAATCTGTTACAAACCCAGCGCACAAGATGCGCTCTCGATAAGTCTCTCATCAAGTTCAATCCTGAGGTTGAGACGTTGAGCCAGCGGAGCAACAGATTCTTTCGCTCTGGCGTATGGACTGGATATAATGCGCTCTATTTGTACACCTACCAGCAAATCAGCCAAGCGTTCGGCTTGCACCTGCCCCTCTGTCGTGAGCGGTGCATCAGCCTCTTGACCTTCGGCTTTACAATGTCGAACGATGTAAATTGTCTTCATCTATTGAGAGTAAGACACACGACCAAATCGCGCGCAGTGTGCTAACGGCGGCGTTGACGTGGCGCGAAACCGCTACGGACAAGCAAAGGGTCAAAAGACAACGCGATAACAAAGTCGCTGTTTCGCGCCCACGTCCAATAACTTGTGGGTATACCGATAGCGGCTAAAGCGCATTAACTTCATTTTGCAAATTTGAATTATTAGCAACCATACGCCCTTTTACGTATTCAATATCTAAGCACACGACAGTAAATCAATTAAGTTATTAAACGTCTTGAGTTTATCGGGTAATTTGATATTGAACAGAATGTTTTGCAAAGCATCGAGTCCAATTCTGAACAAACTTTTTGCGTATCTCCCGTTATTTTTCAGTTTCATTTTCACCGTGATTGCCGTTTTGATTTCTCCGGTCAAAATCGCCAGACACAATGCCAGAGCTAATAACATCAGTAATTTACTGATTTTCCTCGTCTCCGTCAGATGCG